>JAEEGI010005944.1_pt1 | contig 27767 bp, 26 predicted proteins | sample 8958751 | NCBI WGS metagenome assembly JAEEGI01 (sample SAMN16246545, study PRJNA631951) | gut metagenome | biome: gut microbiome; feature: rumen; material: KS-attached | host: Bos | place: Iran: Karaj | collected 2018-10 | reverse complement strand
GAAGGAAATAAAACAGCATATTATTGTAATTGCCCGGGAATTAGCGGTTATCTTGTAAAGAGAGCGCAGATTAAAAATGGTACAGCAATTCTTGGAATTCCTTCGGCGGATGGTCGTGGACCAATGTTTGGCACAAAAATCTCGGTGGCAGTATCAAAACATGCTGTAAACATTGATGCTTGTATAGACTTTATTAATATTCTTTTATCTGATGAGATTCAGGAAAAACTGGTTATGACTGACAATCTTGTAATTAATCGTACAGCTTTCCGCAACGGGTGTAATGCTGCTATAGAGTATTTTAATTCAGCGGAAGGATCGCAAAATCTTTATGACTATTCAGCGGGAACATATGTAACTTGTCGAACAAAGTTTTCTGCTGAAGATGTTGATAATTTGGAAAATACCATATTAAGCTGTTCTAAAACCAATGCAATTGATTCCGCAATAAATCTTATTCTTATAGAAGAAATGCCGGCTTATTTTTGTGGCCAGAAAGAGCTTTCGGAAGTAGTAGTAATTGTGCAAGACAGAGTTCAAAAAACACTAGATGAACGAGGTTAGTTGCACTCAAATAGCAAAGTAGAAAGGAGAATAGTTATGTTTAAAAGAATAGTTGTAGCATTAACTGTAGTATGTGTTGTAATTGGGGCAATAGCATCAAAGTGTTTTGCATATAATATTTATGGCTGCGATGTTAAACGTGTTTATAATGGTTCTTATTGGACTGAACAAGCGTGGATTGATTTTGAAGCAGATCCTTATCATGATTACTATGTGAAAGTTTATGTTGTCAGAAATGGTATTCATTATGGAATGAAGAGAAATACTGTATTGGCCGGTGAAGGAGATAGGTATTATTCCTATGCCTCTCAAGGAACAGGTGGAACGGCAAATTATTATATTCAAACCATATTATAAATATGGATAATGATACTCTTACAAAAACGAGGAGATAAAATATATGGAACAAAATATAATTGCAGTTATCTGGGACTTTGATAAGACCCTTATCCCTGGTTATATGCAAGAACCGATATTTAATGCGTATAATATTGATGCAAAGGCGTTTTGGAAAGAAGTCAATGAATTACCTGATAAATATGCCAAAAGCGGAATACGTGTCAATGAAGACACAATTTATTTGAATCATATAATTACATGCGTTAATCAGGGTATATTTGAAGGCCTAAATAATAAACGGCTAAGAGAATTTGGTGAACAGCTTTCTTTTTATCCTGGAGTACCCGATATTTTTCGCGATTTAAAACAACTTGTTGAGTCAGAGCAAAAATATAAGAATTTCTCTATTCAAGTAGAGCATTATATTGTTAGCACAGGGATTACCGAAATGATCAAAGGTTCTAAGATTAATGATTTCGTAGACGGAATCTGGGGTTGTGAATTTATAGAAGAACCAATTCGTTCGAATCTCGATATCCGAATTAATGAGAAAGAAAAGAAAGATGGAATATTGAATCAGATTGGATATATGATAGATAATACATCTAAAACCAGAGCCATTTTCGAAATTAATAAAGGATCAAACAAATTCGATATTGATGTTAATAGCAGAATTGATAGAGAAAAAAGGCGTGTACCTTTTGAAAACATGATTTATATTGCTGATGGTCCTAGTGACATTCCCGTATTCTCAATCCTTAAACAATATGGCGGAAAGACTTTTGCTATATATCCAAAAGGTGATGTTAAAGCGTTTAATCAGGTTAATGAATTAATAAAGGATGGCAGAATCGATATGTATGCTGAAGCTGATTATCAAAAAGGAACGACAGCATATATTTGGTTGCAAGAGAATGTTAAGCAGATTGCAGAGAGAATATACAACCATTGTTTAAAGCAGGTAATAGATTCTGCCGGAAAAGTACCGGGCCATATAGTGGAGTGACGGGTGCTCTAACTATTCAAATAAATAATTGAATTATATGGAGGAAAATATGTATGAACGCAGATTTTTGGAGAGATAGAATTTCTAACAGGTCTGATTTAGTAGCAAGAATTACACATCTTACGCGAGGAGATACCGATGATGAAGCCTTTGATAGGTTATGGAAAATCTTACTGGAGAAAAAAATAATCGGTAGTGGAACCGAAGGGTATATTGTAGGAGACAAGAAAGCTGTTTGTTTTCAAGAGGTGCCATTATATTCAATCGCGGAAAATCTCATCTTTGAAGATTCATTGGGAGGAAAAAACAGATACTCCCATTTTGGACTTAGGTTTAATAAGATAAGAATGTATAGAATAGGAGCGCGCCCCGTTATCTATGGAAAGACAGAGGAACTAAAGAGAATGTTGCCAAGGGATGAGTATTGGAGAATAGTTAATATGGATTTGGATTCTGAATCTGTTGTAGATTGGAGTCACGAGCGTGAGTGGAGGCTTGTATCGGATTATCATTTTAAGTATTCTGATACGGAAGTAATTGTAAAAGATGACCATTATTATAAGAAATTTATAAACAAATGTATTCTAGAGAATAGGCTTGATATTCTTAAGAGTATAAATGGAATAATACCTCTAAATACAGTAATATCCTAATGGTGGTTTTGTTGACAGATAACTTTCAATAGAAATAGCAAGATATAAAGATTAAATAAGTTGGTTTTAGGGCTAAACAAGATCTTTTGAATAAGTTGCAAGATTCCAAGGAGGCGTGGCCACGCACTTTGGAGTCTTGTTATATTTTGAAGAGCAGTTTCGTGATCAAAGAAGTTAAAACAGACGGCAGCACAATACAATTTTTTTAACCGAAATCTGATCAGTTCCCGGTTTTCGCCATTGAGCTTAAAAGCAAAGATAAAATTCTTCTCTTCCTGATCTATATGCGGCTTGAAATACAAACACTACTGAATCTCATTTATATATCTCTGGAAACCGAAAAAGGAGAATATCATAGTGGATAGGATAGTTCCTTTGGTTGTGATAACGGCAGCAAGCAAAAAGGCTTGGCAAGATAATTCAGATATAGTATTTATGCCGCATGCTTATATAAATAAGAACATCTCTTTTATTTTGTCATCGTGGTATAATGTTTATACGATATGACAAAATAAAGAGGTGCCTCAAGTGAAATATACTGAATCAGATACAAGAGAACTAAAAAGAGAATTAACAGATACTGTAAAAGAGGTAATGATATCCTTCCTTAATACTAAGGGCGGAACCTTATATGTCGGAGTTAATGATGATGGATCGCTGAACAGCGCATTCCTGAACTCAGACAGAGATGATATAGATCTTAAATTGGGAAACTGGATCCAGGATACTATTTATCCCGTTCCTTTTAAGTGCGTCGACTATACATTTAATGCTGATGGAGTCTTAGTGATAAAAGTTAAAGAAGGCACTAAGAAGCCTTACTACCTGAAAAGCAAGGGACCTAAGCCCTCAGGGGTCTTTAAGAGAGTTGGGAGCAGCACGAGAAATGCAAATGAAGACGAGATACTAATGATGATAATGCAGTCTCATAACTACATTTATGAGGATGAGATCGCAGAAGAGCAGGAATTATCATTCAAACAGTTCGAACGTATCCTTTCTAATAATGAAATCAGTCTTAATGCTCGTTTGTATAAGACACTGGGATTGAAGAATGCCGGTGGGAAGTTCACCAATCTTGGTTATATTATGTCGGACCAGTCACCCGTTGCTGTTAAGTTTGCTGAATATGATCCGCATATGAATTTTCTCTTTAAGAAGACATATACCGGGTCGTTAATAAAGATATTATATGATGTTGAGGAACAGGCAGAGAAAGCAAACATAACAACAGCTATAATTGACGGTTCTTCCTTTACCAGAAAAGAAACAAAATCATATCCGGGAGCAGCTTTGAGAGAAGTTATACTCAATGCGTTTTGTCATGCGGATTATTTTATCAGGTCAGATATCAAAATCGAGTTCTTTGCAGACCGCGCGAAAATAGTGAATCCCGGAGGAGTCTTTAATGCAACTATAGAAGATGTCATGAACGGCGTTCAGACATATAGGAACCCTAAACTTGTTCATATATTTGACAAGCTGGGCTTAATTGAAAACTTTGGAACCGGAATACCGAGAACAATAGACGCTTATCTGGGTTCCGATCTTAAACCGACATTTGAATCCAGCGACAAGTATTTCTTTGTTACATTGCCGAATTTGAACTATAAGCAGCCTGACCAAATAAATGACCAAATAAATGACCAAATAAATGACCAAATAAACGATTTGGCCTTGCTGATATTGCGTGTGGTCAAAAAGAAACCAGGACTTAACGTTCCTCAGATCCTTGAGGAAATACGACCAGAAATGGCAGATGTAAATCCTGACAGAATTCGAAACGAACTCAGAAGAAATCTGACCAATTATATTGAGCATCGCGGATCAAATAAGACAGGCGGATATTACATAAAGGGGGCTGATTAATCAGACCATAGTTTAATTAATTATTCACAGTTTATTATTAGAACTGGTTTAAGTAATAGAAAAAGTGTTATTGATTATGCGTTAATCAGAAAAGCCAGCAATGAATATGAATATAAATGTGATTGCTGAAATACAAGATGATAAGTTGGTCTTAGCATACACTCTATACTATGGAACGGGTTTTATAGAGAGGAAAAGATTATTTGAATGAAAGATAAATAGTAAGTTGCCAAAGGAGGATTAGATGGAAATCATATATTCGCAAATCGAGAAAATTAGAGAAGAAAAAAGAAATCATAGACTTGTTATATTTGTTGGCGCTGGAGTATCAAAAAATTCTGGTGCCTGTTCGTGGTGGGAACTAGTAAGAGAAATAGCTGACAAAATAAAATATAGCAAATGTAGTAGCTGTGAAATAAAAACAGTAAACTGTTCTTCGTGTGGAAAGATGGTGAAAGTTTGCAAGGACGATTGCCTATTGAAATATAACTTCACAAATGAAGAGTTTCTTTTAATACCGCAATTGTATTTTGACAGTCTGGATAAAGACCATGAGGACTATTATTCCTATATTAAAGAGAGGTTTTCTACTATAGGGGCTCCCAATATAATAGACGATATTATTATTTCACTAGAGCCAGAATGTATAATTACAACCAATTACGATCACTTAATTGAGGATGTAAAAAATCCAAATGTATCGAAATATACTGTTATAAAAAGAGATAATGAATTGTTATATAAAACAGGAAATCGATATATTATCAAAATGCATGGTGACATAGATGATGTGAAGAATATTGTTTTACGAGAGGATGACTATTTAAATTATTCACAGAACCACACACTATTAGAAACATATATTAAATCACTATTGATAGACAAGACTTTTTTGTTTGTAGGTTATTCGTTAAATGATAATAATCTTAAACTTATCATGAGTTATATTGATTATTTTGTTAAGGAAAATAATGTTACAGGAAGAACTCCTCATTATTTGGTTGTTAGTGGCTTCAGCAACAAGGTTAAGAACAGGAAATATTGGAAGAATAAGGGAATTGATTTAGTGGATTTGGATAAAATTACTGATGAGATGATTTCTAATGTTGATTGCAAGTCACTTAAAAATCAAACGGCTAAAAAATTATATACGTTTTTGAATTATATAAATAATGGTAAATCTGTGTATTCTTCGGATAGAACTAAGCAATTAACAACGATTTTGGAACGAGTTAGTCAGACACTTAATGCTTTTCATTTTATTGGATATAAAACGTTGTTAGGTTTTTGCCAATTTGAGCATTTGGATATGTTAAAGACACCAGAATTAGTTTTTCGTGATGAATCAGAATACAAACTTTTCAAGGATATAACTAATAATAAAAAAATACGGCAGTTATTCATTAAGGCGAGAATATACGGTGCAGAATTGGTAACGTTTAAGGTTCGTGATAGTTATACATTTCCGGAAACAATTGAGATAGATGCTTCAGAAGAATTATTTGAACTATCAATTCAGAATAAATATATAGAGATAATGGATAGACTTCAGGATACCCCCCCTTCGAATGAAAAAGCATACTATTATTGGCTAATCAAGTATACCTCAGAACTAAAGAGTACGTTGGAGAAGGTGGAAAAGCGACTAAATAGAAGGTCTAAGCTAACCAGCAGTTTTTGCTATGAATGGGCAATATTTGAATTTAATAGACTTAGTTACAAGAATATATCGTACGAAAAGAATAGTGACTTTGATCGCTTTAATTCTTTTGTTGAAAATGCAGCTATTATGTATGGGGAAGTATATACTACTATCCAAAATATCGCAGATAGAAAATCAGATATTCAGGAAATGAATAATTTACTACTTAAGCATGAAGAAAGCTATATGAAAAAAGAGACCATTTCCAAATTTGGAGGTACGATATATGCCGAACTTCCAATGATTCAACAGATAATGTATGACTATTATTTGTTTTATAAAAAGAATTTTTTGATGTTGGACTGGTTCAATAATGTACAGAAGATGGCAACACCATATGTTAAGGCTATTTTGTGCACATATTATCCGGATAGATATCAATATAAAAACAGCGGAGTACTTGGCAGAACGGAAGTTAAACCATATCCTATTGTATTATTAGATATTGATATAATTGTAAAACATGTTAAACCTAAAGATTTTAAGGAATGGGTGAAATATTATAAAGTTGAGAAATTAATAATTGATAATAGAATAGACATTTCTGTCATCTTTGAAGATTTTTGTAAATCAATGCGAAACTATGGGAATGACTTTTGGAATGTTCAGTTTGAAACATTTTGCTATTTGCTATCTATAGTTGATCTTGACGAACAGCAGATTGAGTCGATTATCAATAGCATATTAGAGCTTGTAGCTCCAGGGAAAGATGTAAACATTCAACTACTGATAGATAATATTCCTGCCATATTTTCGGTGGTGGATACTCATTTTACGAAAAAAGCTGATGTATTCAGCAAACTTTTGGATATTTTAATAGATGCAAGAATTATTCATGGACTAACATCTAATCGAGCATCTTACCCTAGTATGATAAAAAAACTGGAACCTGTTGCAGATAGAAAAATATATAAGAAGTGTGAGACAGTAATTGAAAGTAATCCGGGTGATAAATATGACTTAATTTATTTTTATGCGCCAATTTTACTTAATAATAACAAGGAGAAGTGGGCTCTATTTCTTAAAAATAGTATTAGCCAATTACCGCAGCATGCAGTTTTTCGGTTTGTGATTGATGGAACTCTTATGTATGATTCAATGATAAAGCGTTATTATTCTGACAAGGTTGACAAATTGTTCAAGGAGTATAAAACTCAACAGGCTGTTCAAACATGTCTGGATAATAAAGCGGATATCATTAATGATATTATCATATTGCTAATAAGTGGGCGTATTAAGAACAAAAATGATATAGATTTCTTAAAAGAGTACATAGATTATAGCGATTATATTAAGTTTATCTTTGAACCAGATAAATTTGATTATTCCAAAGTAGATACTGCTAACATAATGTGGTGTAATTTCTTCAATGTTGATAAGTATAGAAATATACTGCTAAAACATAAAAGTGACTACTGGAATGCGGATAAGGAAAGAAGAATAAAATTAGGCTTTGGATCCCCATTTGAACATAGAGTTGTATATAAGTACCTTTTTGAGTAGCTGGGACTTGGTCTTCTGTCAAGTCTTCGGACACCGATATCTATTCTCAGAACTGGTAGAAATATGAGTTCATCCGTGAGTTCAAAATGAGTTCACAAGAACTGAAAAACATATACAAATGAGTTCAATGAGTACAAAGCTATCATCTCAAATGCAATAAAATTAAGCATTTGCAAATAGTTTCCAGATAAAAGCGCTCGAGCTTGAACAACCGCCACTAGCTTTCAGCAAAAACGAGATTATTTAGACCGGGATTAATATCTCGGCCGTTTTGCATTGATTCAACATGCAGATAGGACATATTGTTAGTTTTTAATCTGTATATTCTATGATATGTTTCAAAATCATCTAAGATGTAGATTTAATCGAATTTCTATCCTACAAATTGTTCTTTCTTGTCACACAAAATACAAGCCTCAATACAATGAAAACAATGGATTTCTTTCTTAAACCTGTCTCATATGAGACAGGCAAAGTGTCTCTTGCCAAGTAATAGTCGACTGCATAAACTAAAAATATTTATAGGAATCAACATTATTTTTAGACTTTTGCCCGCGAAGTTTGGCGACCAACCGGCAATTCTTAAGAACCCGAGAAAACAACGAACAGATAATATTAATTGGGGTGCTTTCTGTATTAAGATGGCATCTCTGCACAGCGTAATAGAGTTAAGTCTATAACGTATAAATGGAGGTGCAGACCAATGTGGGGTATAGCTTTTAATGCATGGGATTAACACAGAACTTAGGAGGTCTAATATGAAAAAGATTATAATCGCACTTCTTAGTGTTTGTATTCTTTCTACATTTTCTGCGTCGGCTTTTGCGGCAGATCAAAGCTTTGCATTTAATCTTCCCAATACTGGTACTATTTATAATGTTTATACCGGTGCCAGCAATGTTAAATCATACTCAGGCAATCCCGCTACTGTTAAAGTAACTTCAAATAACACGCCCGGTTGGGGAATGGCATTCTGTATGAAACATTGGACTGGTTATACTCAAACCGGAAACGCCTATTATCAGACGGACACAGTTACCAGTCCCGCCTATTGGGTCAGCGGCACGGGAACTGTCCATCCGGCATATCTGAGTGGTCATAATGTCACCGGTCGCGCATATTATGTTGCTGCAAGAATTGATAGTGACTTAACCGGGACATACAGTTCTGCAGGCATGTTTAATTCTGACTACACATAATGTGATATAGTATTTTAATTAGGGTTGCCTGATCAAGGCAACCCTAATGTGCAAAAGGAGATTATGGCAATGAGAAAGCTTATCAGGAATAGCATATCGGCAATTATGGTATTGCTGCTGATCGTGTTTTCTTCGTGTGATAAAAAGAATGAAAATTCGGTACTGAATGATTCAAGTACGGAATCACATAATAGTAGTAATACCGGAATAAATACAACAGCAGTTGGTTTTTCGGATTTGGAAATACCAGCGCATATAGAAGATTCGCGAACTCAAAATGACATTTCTGTGGTAATCGCTGCTGATGTAGAGGTTCCGGAGATTGAGAGTTTATATCAGGTTACTTGTTGTTTTGATGAGGATAACCTTAATAATATCGTTAATGAATGGTTTCTTATTTCCTATCCGAACGCTGAAATGCACTCAGATGAATCTATAGATTTCTGTTGGATTGATACAGATTCATTAGCATTTATGTCGGGGAACAAGGAAGGAAAAATATATTATACAGATCCGTCAAGGGACATAAGCGGACCAATAGAGGAATACGATCATTTATTTGAATATGGATATATAACAGATGATATTCCTTTAGGCATGATAATTGATTCAAGCGAAGCAGAACAAGAAGCAGTTTCATTTATAACGAAATTTACGCCTTTTGAGTACAAAGCCTATAACATACTTTCGATAGATGACAAACAAAGAAATATGGGTTTTTATGAGGTGAATCTGCAAGCTTCGTTGAACGGAATTCCGATTTGTATTGAACATAGCGGTGACGACAGCCTTTACTTATTAGATTTTAAGGCCTGTATCTCTTCAGATGGCATATTTGATTTTCAGGGAAATGTTAATTTGAAAATATTAGACGAACAACCTGTTGAGAAGTTGGTTGATTTCAAAGAAATCGAAGAGTGCTTTTTAAGTGATATTTTCGTTTTGGCTACTGGAACGGACATCATGGTTGACAGAGTTTACCTTTCCTATGTTCCTACAAAAACAATTTTGAAGGATTCTGAGGACATAAAATGGTTAATCACTCTTACTCCCGCGTGGTGCTTTGAATGCAAAGAATCAAGGATAGAAGAAGGCCAAGAGATTAATATGCAATATACGATTGCTTACAACGTAGAGAACGGGAGAATAATAGGGAAAATCTATTGATATGATTAAATCAGAAGCAAAAAGACTTTTCAGCAGACCTATGCTTTATGTTGCTTTCATAGTTGGGGTGTTCTTGATCAACAGACCGCTGATTGAGGATGTTTTGGCAAAAACGACAGGCCCCGGAAGTATTTCCCAGTTCTTAAGCGTACCGTTTGCTCTGAGTGATTTTAGTCCATTTGCAGCTATATTCTGCGTACTGCCTTATGCTGACAGTTTTTGCGAAGATTATAATACAGGCTACTACCGCCTGACAGTATGCAGATCCGGATCGAGTAAATATGCTTTTTTTAGAAGTGCTTATGTTGCTTTGTCAGGTGGTTTAGTTATGGCAGGCATTGCACTGATAACCATTCTATTTTGCGGAAGTCTTGCTAATCTGCCTGAAACACCGGATAGGATCGAATTTATGCGTCATTCTATTTGGGTCCGTTCGGGCATAATCTATGTTATGAACGGCATTCCTTATTTGGCTCTGCGTGTGGTTTTCGGTTTTCTGTTTGGCTGTGTCTGGTCATTGATAGGGTTATTTATTTCAACTATAATGACGAACAAATATGTAACATATATAGCTCCGTTTGTACTCTATCAGATGCTTTGGTTTGTTTTATCTGAAACAAAGTGGAATCCGGTTTATCAGTGGAGAGGTGACATGGAGTTTATTCCGTCGATCTCTTTTGTGCTGATTTATCAAACTGCTCTTATCGTAATATTGTTGATCGTTTCCTCGTTAATGATCAGAAGGAAGGTACGCTCATGATAAAGACGATCAGAGGTGCACTGATACAGATATCTTCGTGGAAGACAGATCTGAGAGTGATAATGGCTTTTGCTTTGGGATTTGTACTTCTCTGTCTTAACGGATATCCATATCTCAAGTTTGCCGCATTTCTAAAAAGCGAAGTCCAGGCTTTTGAACTGTCAGTAATATGCGGTTCAACAGGATATGCCTTTCTTGCGCTCTTTTTGGGTAATCTTCTGCTTTTATCCAACGCGCCGTTTATAACAGATGTTACGACATATGAGTTGTTGCGGTCAGGAAAGAAACAATGGATCGATTCAAAGATCTTATATATTGTTCTTAGCAGTGTTTTGTATTCAATAATGTTGATGGTAGCATCGGCGGCATTTTCTGCAATTAAGGGAGCAGTAAGTTTTAAAAACGAGTGGAGCTATGCGATGCTTGAATTAGCCATCAAGCAGCCGATATATTCTGTTGATTCATTCAGAATTGCTTTTCCTCAGAGGATGTTTGTTGAGACGGTTAATCCATATACAGCTGTAGTTTTGACAGTAATATGCAATTCAATGTATTCGATTCTGATAAGCATGACGATGATGTGTGTCAACCTTCTCAGTTCGCGTAATTGGGGATGGATCGTAGCCAGCCTGATCCATATTGGCGGTTATGTGATCTTTGCCAATGCAGGGTTTATGTTTCCTCAAAAGTATTCGTTGTTCTGCCACGGGATGCCGGCATATTATATTCAGGAATTTGGACATTTTTCGATAATCGGAACGGTTTGCTTTGTATTGGCAGTGTTCCTAATACTGAGGGAGATATGCCTTTTTGCTTCGAAAAGAATGCAAGTTTAAGAGTGTGATGTCATGGGCAAAGCTGTTGATCTGTTGAGACATACTATTTCTCTTCCTTTTACGGGTATATTTTATACTGTCACAGCTTTGGTTTGTGTGTTTGTTTCAACTAATTATATCGACATATTGCATGGGCTTCAGAAAGCCGAATCCATAGGTGAGATCAATCTCAGGGCTTTGGCGGGATGGCTTGTCATTATCTTTTTGCCGCACATAATTAACGGCATATTGCTGGATCGCTGCAACAGGATAAGAATCTTCAGCTGCGTCAGGACAAAAAGCGTTTCGCAATATAACATCAGTGTATATATAACGTGTCTTATGAATTCCTGTTTGTGGGGAGTTATTCTTTGGGTGATACATCTTCTGGTATCAAGAGTGCATGTGTTCGCACTACTGTTTGTTCTTGTAACACATATTATCATGTGGACATCTGTTATGCTGCTGATCTATGCCTTAACGAACGGGGCAGCCGTGGCTTTTGTTGCTGCACCGTTGATCTGTGTTTTGTCCATAGGTTTCTCTTGTAGCAATAATAGTATTTCTGACTATATGATCTCTTGTTTTGGAATGCTTACCAGAGGAAGCCTGTATAACGGAAGGGGATTGCCCCCTATGGTTCAAACTATTCTTAATCTGGTTATTTCGGTTGTATGTATATCTTTAGCTTATATAAAGGACGGTCTATATGGAGGAAAAAGAAAATGGAAACCATCGTAATCAAAAAAGCGTCTAAAAAGATAAGGGACACATATATCTATAAAGATATAGATGTTGTTTGTGAATCCGGAAGTATTGTTGGTCTTATTGGAAAGAACGGTGCCGGAAAGACGATGCTCCTGAAAAGCATATGTGGTCTCACTCCCTATGGCGAAGGTGAGATCTCGGTTATGGGTAAAAAGATCGGCTCGGATGTTGAAATTCCTGATTCCATTGGTGTGATAATTGAAGTTCCGGGATTCCTTCCTAATCTGAGCGGATATAAAAACTTGAAGTATCTTGCTGATATCAAGGGCAAACTTAATAAGGAACAGATTTATGAAGCAATTAGACAGGTAGGGCTTGATCCGGAAGATAAAAAGCGTGTTGGAAAGTATTCTCTCGGAATGAGGCAGCGCCTGGGAATCGCTCAGGCTTTAATGGAAGATCCTGATATTCTTCTCCTTGATGAACCAATGAACGGTTTGGACAACAAGGGCGTTTCTGATGTAAAAGAGATTCTTAGAGGATTAAGGGAGAAGGGCAAGACCATAATCCTTGCTAGCCATCATATGGAAGATATAGATGAACTATGTGACAAGGTGTATGTGATGGATGGCGGGGAGATAATTAAAAAATATTAAGGACATTTTGAATTCTCGGGATATTACATGCTTTTTGGCTCATTATTGATAAATCAATAAATTACTAAATGTTAGAGAACAGATATACTGCTGATTATTAACATCTCAAAAATAGAATCCGGTCAGACGATTATTCCCGAATATCTGCAGACACGCGAAAACTATCATATAAGGGTTAGAAATGAATGGATTAAAGGAACAGTGATCACTGTCACCGTTGCAGCAGCGTTGGTTGCAGCAACGTGTCTTACTTATAAACACAGAAACAAAAGAACTGCCAGTCAGGATGAACTTTAGTCTTCATGCTTTCATCTTTTTCGCTCAGAAAGGCTTCAATGCTATAATCACCTTAATAAATACCGAGGTGAATCATCATGGTAAGACACGTTATAGTTTGGACGATCAAGGACGAATATACAGAAGCAGAGAAGGAAGAGATCAAGGCCGGAATCAAAGCAGGACTCGAAGGGCTTCAGGGCAAGATCCCCGGACTTGTTGAGATAAAAGTAAATACGGATAAGCTCGCGAGCTCTTCGGGTGATGCGATGCTCGATTCTCTTTTCGAGAGTGAGGAGGCATTGAAGAATTATTCTTCGAACCCTCTGCACGTTGAGGTCGCGACCACGAAGGTAAGACCGTTCATGAAGATCAGGAGCAGCTTCGATTACGAGGTATAAGAGGTGCTTAAATGACTGACAAGAGCAGAGAAATCAGCAAGCCGTCTCTTTGGGTATGGAAGATTTTCTATATCGTTATTGCGCTCGCGGTTCTAGCGGGTCTTAATTATCTGGCATTCACCAAAGGTGTGTCTGCCGGAATTGACACGATGAGCATGGCTGTTTTCCTGCTCTTTGCGGACATACCGTTGATCGGTTTCCTGATAAGTCTGTTCCTGGAGATCAATCAAAAAGTAAATTGCGATGAGTTCCCGTCTAAAGCACCGTTGGTATGCGTTTTTGTATTTGCAGGAGTGTTTATCTTTGTAGTCCTGGTGCTGGCGGTGATCTTTTCACTGTTGGTAAAGAGCCGCGCGGCCTTAGGATAAGGCGGTTGACGATAACTTTAAGCGGTGTGAAAATTATTCTATAAATCAGAAAGGAAGTAGGATTATGGAAGGTATTGAGAAAGTTTGCGAATTTTTGGATAAGACACAGACATATTATCTTGCAACAGTTGAAGGTGATCAGCCGAGAGTAAGACCTTTTGGCACAGCCCTCATTTACGGAGGCAAGCTCTATATTCAGACCGGTAAGGTAAAGCCCGTTTCAAAGCAGCTTGCGGCTAACCCCAAGGCTGAGATCTGTGCTTTCGACGGACAGACAGGCGTATGGCTCCGCGTATCCGGCGAGCTCATCAACGATGATAACCGCGATGTTAAGGTTGCCATGCTCGAGAAGATGCCCCAGCTTAAGTCCATGTACGATCCTGATGATGACAACACGCAGGTCCTCTACTTCAAGGATGCAACAGCTACGTTCAGCTCGTTTGCCGGTGCTCCCGAGACTTTTAATTTCTAAGGATTAGACATGATTCAGGATATATTTCCGCACAAGCTGGATAATCATTATTATCCGGCCCGTATACCTAATGACAACAGTTATGTAATGGCTTTCAGACACCAGGACATCCTGGTAAAAGGCGAGTCTTTCCCGCGCGCCGGTGAACTTTCTGATGAGATCCGCGGCAAGCTCATCTACCTTTTTGCGCTCGATGAAGATTACTATTTCTTCCTTGATGCAGGTGATGAAGATACAGCGCTTCCCTCCGGATACGAATTCGTAAATGTCAGGACGTTCAGGCGCTCCGGGATAGCCGAGAAGCAGAATGTTTTCCTTGCGTTCACGGCCCTGCAGCTCGCCAATTGGTATAGAGGAAATAAGTACTGCGGATGGTGCGGAAAGAAAACCTCTATAGATGACAAAGAACGCGCTCTCCGCTGCGAGTGCGGCAACGTGATCTACCCGAGGATCGTGCCCGCGGTGATCGTAGGTGTCACGAACGGAGATAAGATCCTCGTGACCCAGTATAAGACCGGTTACGCGCACTATGCGCTCGTTGCAGGCTTTACAGAGATCGGCGAGACCCTGGAAGAGACCGTCGCCAGGGAAGTCATGGAAGAGACCGGCCTTCGCGTCAAGAATATCCGTTACTACAAGTCCCAGCCGTGGGGCATCGTCGACGACCTGCTCACCGGCTTTTACTGCGATGTGGACGGCGACGATACGATCAAGATGGATGAGGGCGAGCTCAAGGTCGCAGAGTGGAGAACGAGGGAAGAAGTCGAGCTTCAGCCCGATGATTACAGCCTTACAAACGAGATGATGAAGATGTTCAAGGAAGGCCGCGCTTAACGCCTGATCATTCCGATAACTGAGCAGATTCCGAATGCGGCGATGTCAGTTACTACGATCGTTGATCCTACAGGCGTGTTCAAAAGTATCGATAAGATGATTCCGAACAGTGCGCATACTACCGACAGGATTGCCGAGAAGACGGTTACCGATCGGAAGCTCTTGAAAATTCTCATCGCGGAAAGCGCAGGGAAGATGACCAGCGCCGATACGAGGAGCGATCCTACGAGGTTCATCGCGAGCACGATGATGACTGCGATGATGGTCGCGATCAGGAAGTTAAGAAGGTTGGTCTTCGTGCCGACCGCCTTGGCGAAGCTCTCGTCAAATGTCACTGCGAAAAATCTGTTATAGAACGCCACGAAAAGGATCACCACAACGATTGACAATACGATGCTTAAGATAACCTCCGACTTGGTAAGCGTGAGGATCTTCATGGAGCCGAAAAGCGTTGTGCAGACGTCGCCTGAGACATTCGATGACGTCGGGAAAATGTTCATGAGAAGATAGCCGACAGCCAGCGCTCCGACCGATATCATGGCGATCGCGGCGTCACCTTTTATCTTCGCGTTCTGGCCTGTCCAGAGGAGAAGTATCGCGCAGATGATGGTGATGGGGAGCGTCAGTATCATGCGGTCAGAAAGACCGACTACTGCAGCGATTGCCATCGCGCCGAATGCGACGTGTGATAAGCCGTCGCCGATATAAGAAAATCTCTTGAGTACGAGGATAACTCCGAGAAGTGAAGAGCAGAGCGCGATCAGCACGCCTACGATAAGCGCGTATCTTACGAACGGATATGAGAGGTATGTTATCAACGTATCAACCATGGTGATGGTGGTGACCTCCCTCCAGATACTTGCTGCCGGCAGATGAATGCTTGTAGTCTTCGACCGTGCCGAAGAAGAAATCATTGCCGATATGAAGAACGTGCTTTGCGTATTTAACAGAGCATGCGATGTCGTGCGAGATCATGATGATCGTGATGCCTTCATCGTTTAACTTATCGATGAGGTCATACATCTCGAGAGTGACCATCGGGTCAAGACCTGATACGGGCTCATCGAGAAGCAGCATTTTCTCGGTAGCGCAGAGCGCCCTTGCGAGGAGCACGCGCTGCTGCTGGCCGCCGGAAAGATCCCTGTAGCACCATTTCGCGAGGTCTGCGATGCCAAGACGCTCCATGTTGTCGAGAGCTCTTTTGCGGGCCGCCTTGGAATAGAAAATGTGCCTGCCCAAGCTGTTCTGGCATCCGGACAAAACGACCTCAAAGACCGATGCCGGGAAGTCCTTCTGCACGATGGTCTGCTGGGGCAGATAACCGATCTTCGAAGCGGTGAGATCATCGTTATATTCGATAGTTCCGGCCAAAGGCTTCTGGAGTCTTAAGATCGTTCTCATGAGCGTGGATTTGCCCGCGCCGTTCTCGCCGACGATGCAGAGATAATCGCCCTTCTCTACGCTGAAGCTCAAGTCTTCAGCAAGGGTGATGTTCTCGTAACCGAGCTTAAGATTTTTGCATACGAGCTGTTCCATTATGCCAATGCCCTCGCTACCGTTGCCAGGTTATATTCCATTATCGTTATGTACGTTACGCCCTGCGCGCTGTCTTTGGATGTCGTGCTCTGCATCGAATCCATGACCAGGATCTCCTGGTCCTTCGAAGCCGTATTTTCAATGATCGTCTTGGCGATCGACTGGTCGCTGCCGTCTATCGTAAGGATTGCTTTGAGGCCCAGCTCATCGATTTTGCCCGCAAGGAAAACTATCGTCTCGAAGCTTGCTTCGGTCTCAGCCGAGCATCCTGAGAAAGCCGCGTAATAGTTAAGGCCGTATTCTTCAGTCATGTATCTGAAAGGGAATCTGTCTCCGAAAAGGATAGTATCCTTATTGCCGTTGAAGACCATATTCCTGAACTTGCTGTCGAGCCCTTGGAGCTGTTCATTATACTTTTCAGCATTTGTTTCATATGAGGATCTGTGTTCCGGATCTGCTTCGCCCATGGCGCGCGCGATGCCCAGTACGAACAGCTGGGAATTCTTGAGCGAGAGCCACACGTGCTCATCGTATTCACCCTCTTCGACTTCGCCCTGCATGCCTTCAACGAGTTCTTCTTCCTTGGCCGCGTCGCCCAGGATGTCCATGAGGTTTACGACCTTCATGTCCTTGTTGACGGCTTCCTTTAAGGCATCTTCGACCCATTCGTCAGATTCACCTCCGACATATACGAAAACATCGCATGAAGAGATCTTGATGATGTCATTTGCCGTCGGCTGGAAGCTGTGCATGTCCACGCCGTTGTCGCAAAGGAGCGTGAGCTCGATGTTGTCCAGATTATTTCCCGCAATCTCTTTTACCCAGTCGTATTCGGGGAAGATCGTCGTGACTACCTTGAGCTTGCCGTTATTTCCGGCCTTTGCCGAGCATGAGCAGGCAGCGAAAACCATCAGCGCCGCAAGCAGCACTGATATGATCTTTTTCATCATGTTATGACCATTAAAGCTCATGTTTTCGGGGGCTGGAAGGCCCGGTTCTCCATATTTTTATTAGTTTACGGAAGGCTATTATAGGAGCAGGGGTGTGCAGTGTCAATATGAAACTGATTATCAATTTCAACAAAATGTGTGATTTGCAAAACGATACTCAAACGATACACTGAACATGTAACATCACTCTTGACGGAGGAAGTTCATGTACAGAGTTTTGCTCGTTGAAGATGACCGGCAGATCAGAAAGGTCATAGGTGATTATTTCGCAAGGCGCGACAAGATCGCGCTGGATTTTGCCGAGGACGGGAATATCGGTCTTTCCAAGTTCCTCAACGAATCCTATGATCTCATCGTTCTCGACATAATGATGCCGGGCCTGGACGGGTTTGAACTTTGCAAGCTTATCAGGAGAAGATCGAACGTGCCGCTCGTTTTTCTGACCGGCAAGGTCAGGGAAGAGGACGTCCTGTACGGCTATGAGATCGGTGCAGACGATTACATCGTCAAGCCGTTTTCGATCGCGGTCCTGTACAGTAAGCTCTTAGCGATCCTGGAACGCTCGGCGACCGGCGAGGTCACTGAGAAAAAGGTCCTTACCAGCGGCCAGATCAGTCTGGATCCGCTGAGGTTTGAGGTAAAGGTAGGAGACGAAGTGGTCGACCTGCCGCCCAAGGAATACCAGATCCTTAAGTACATGATGGAACATCCGGGAACGGCGATCACGAGAAAGCTTCTTTTGGCCGTTGCCTGGGGTGATGATATGTATATCACCGAGCGCGTTATCGATAACCGCGTCAAAAACCTTCGTAACAAGCTTCGTAAAGAAGGCAACCACATCAAGACTCTGATAGGAGTCGGATACAGGTTCGATTAGGGGAGGTACAATAGGTGAAAAGAAAGAGTTATTGGAGATTCGCGCTGCCCAGGGTGATAGCCGCTCTGCTTATAGGCGCGATTATTTACAGCATTACAATTTTCGCGTTTGCAACCAGATACAACAATCTGATCATTGACGGTTTCTCAAACATGGGACACAACTATGAGCAGATCCTCAAAGGCTACGATGAAGGAAATACCGACGAGATCTTCGTCAGTATCATGTGCAACTTATATAATGCGGATTACGTCAGGCTTGCAAAGGTCGGAGACGCCGGACATTTCCAGACGATCTATGAGACAAGCTACAGCACGGTTCCTGTTGAGATGGATATGCACAGATGGGTGTATATCATTGATGAAGGAAATGGCTTTATAGAAGGTGAATTACCGGCAGGTACCAGCATTAGTATTACCGCTGATGATCCTACGATTATAACGTCAAACGATGATTCAGTGACTGTTGAATCCATAGTAGAAGGCTATACCATTGAATATCTCGCAAGTGATGAGATCTCTGATGTCGATTATGTGAACGATCCGTATTTCCAGAATGCTTACAATGCTCTTTGGTCAAGCGAAACGCTTGGTTATGATGCAGATCCGTTCTATATTATCGCTGAGGCAATAGCCCGGGACAGATATCCGACGACTGAAGTCAAATCATATTATAAAGATGATAACAAACTGCACTTGGGAGAAGTCATCTCCAACGATAAGAGATATGACTTTACTAATCCCGGCGCATCAGATCTTTATATGTCCAGCGAAGATAACGTGATCGTTTACAGTCTTCAGGTATTCGGCAACAATGTTTATCCCACTGAGTTCTTCAAGCAGGAGGGAAGCATTTTCGCCGCGACCAATCTGAACGACATACGCGACATGAGCAATCCCAAGTTCAAGGAATTCTACGATTACGGTGACTGGTACGGCGCAGAGTACGAACACGACGGATTAAAGACCCAGGGCGTCTTTAAGATCGTTGATATCAACGGCAACAAGTACCTGATAGAGTACGTCCTGACCACGACATCTTTCGTCGATTACTTCAAGCCGTTCATTATCATCTACGCCATCGTTCTCTTTGTCCTGTGTGTCGGCATCGCATGCCTTACAGCGATCAGACCTTATTCACAGTACAAGAAGGCTTACGAGAACAATCTTTTCAAGAACAATCTCATTGATACTCTGGCGCACAATCTCAAGACCCCTCTGATGATCCTCGGAGGTTACGCAGAGAACTTGAAGGACGTCAGCAAAGACGATGAGACGGGCGCGTATGCTGACGACATCCTTGCCAAAACGTCCGAGATGAACAAGGACATCGAGGCGATCTTAAAGTCAGCTGATAAGACAAACATTGTCCTGGAAAAGACCTCTGTAAAGGAAGTCTTTGAGCAGCAGGCAAAGAAGGCCGGCGCCGAGATCAATATCGAAGGCGACACCGAGCTTCCGATGGACAAGGAATACTTCAAGCACGCTGTCTTCTGCCTCGTCGACAACGCAAATAAGTACAAGACCGAAGACTCTAAGATCGACGTCAAGATCGACAAGAAAGAGATCCTGATCACGAATCAGACTGAGCTCGACAAGTTCACGCCCGGCACCGGAATAGCGATCGCCGGAAGGATCATCGAGCAGCACAACCTGAAGCTCAAGACGAAGCTGGAAGGCGGAGTCTTCGAAGCCAAAATAAGCAAAAAATAGCCGCATGTTCCAAGGCCGGTGACCCAAGCCGGAGCGGCACCTCGCTATCATAGCAGACCCCGAAAAGATAGTAGGAATAGGATGGGCAATTGCACCCTCACGCGCGAAAAGCGTTCGTATGTTAAAATATCGGACAGCAATTCATGCGTGGGGGACAATTATTGTTATGAACAAGAGATTGTTGGTCATATCCATACTGGCATTCGTTTTATTCGGCACAGTGGTTTTCTTCATGAGAGACCTTATTTTCGGAGGCGTCGCAGCCACATATGAAGAGGCCGCGCTCCAGCAGGACCAGTACAGGGATAAGTGGATCTCATACGAAGTCATGGCTTGCCTCGGCGAGTACGCCGAGTGCGAGAAGACCGATTACTTCATCACCACAGGCCACGAATACTATTACATGATCTGGATGTACGACGGCTCAGTCATGCCCATGTGCGTTTCCAAGAAAGAGGACAAGGAATATCTCGATAAGCTGACCGATGCCACGTTCGACTATCTCGATGGCAAGACCGAATACATCAATATGGATTCCAAGACTTTTATCGGACAGGTTAAGTCACAGCCCTCAGAAGCTCTGGCCTACTACAACAGCGAGCTCAATTCCTGGGGCATTACCGCAGCTGACGGATATACCATCCGCTATACACTTTTGGACTGCACGAGCACGCGCGGCGGCACCATCGCCCTCGTCTGCGCCGTCATGATGATCCCGATTCTCGGCATCACGGTCTGCTTTGTGTCTTCTGCCAAGAACAAAAAGAAGAACGGGAATCCTGAGGAGACGTATCTGCCGAGGTGATTTTATGAGAAAGCCGCACGACGGACTAAATTACCAAAATCCGCGTTTTAGTCCGTCATGACCTGTTACTGAAACTAATAATCAGTTCCCAAATAAGCAGTTTACGATCGGCACGATGAGTCTCGCGTTGTCGAGATTAAGGTTGCCGCTGAAGATGGGCTTCTTTACTTCCTTTAAGAAAATCTGGGCAAAGCTGACTCCGTATCCGTTGCTGACATCGGCGTGATCGAAGTTGCTTCTGTCGATGACGATCATCTCTTTTTTCTTCTCAAAAATCACATGGTCTCTGGAAATCTGAAGTCCGCAGATGTTGACTGTGGCGCCGTTTGCGATCCTGTCGAGGAGACGGTCTGCGACTTTTTTGAAGACGATGTCATACATAGGCTGTGCAACGACGTCGAACTCCTTCTTGATGCGTCTGTAATTGCCGATGCCGTAAGCCTGGTAGCCGTGGCGCTTGAAGTTGTGCTTAACGCCGTCGTATGTCGTGAAGCAGAAGTTGTATGTGAAAGAGTTGCTGAAATAAAAGTAGATCATCGACGAAGAATTCAGGGCAGCTGACTGTACTACCGCGATGTCATCGTACTTAACTACGTCCCCGTTCATGTCCACGAAAGTGTCGTAGAAGGTGATAGTCTTGCGGTCCTTGTCGTAAGGGACTACTTTTCTGCCTTCGTTTACGTCAAGCGGTGAGATCTGATTTTCCATTTCCATTACCTCCATAAAGCGCAAATAATACGCGAATACCTTAAAAGTGTACGTTTTTTGTCTACCACCGTCAACTGATGCTCAAAAACAGTTGCGTTATCGGCGGAAGGCTTGATTTTGTCAATTGTCTTGACTATTCTTTTGGTGTAAATCTCGAAATGAGAGATTGGAGGAATAGATTATGAGTGACAGTCTTAAAGATTCTTGGAAGAAGACAGGCAAGGACATGGGCGGCGCTTTCAAGCAGTTCGGCAAGTCCATCGTTAAGACAAGCAACTACGCTTTCAAAGAGGCCAATGAGTGGGCCGACAGAGACGACGATGAAGGCAAGAAGCCTGATATGAAGGAAGCAGACGTCGTAGAGACCGGTACGATCACAAAGTGCCCCAAGTGCGGTGCCGACATCAAGGACCCGGAAGCAGTGTTCTGCCTCAAGTGCGGCGAGAAGCTTATGAAATAAGCCTTTTCGCTTAAAAATTCCAAAGAACAGACCAAAGGCCGCCCTTCACACAGGGCGGTCTTGTTTTTTGCGGGCAAAGTTAGCCTGGATTAACCTGTTTTCGGGCCTAGCGAAAATCATTTGGCAAAAAAGCCCCCTTTTATATGGAAATCTTCTGTTAATTACTCAGACTTTCACCTATTTGGCGGTTGAGTTTTGGCGAAAAGATTGTAAGATAAGTACGTTATAAAAAATATCCAGGAGGACATATATATGGCATTGGTAACAACGACCGAAATGTTCAAGAAGGCTTATGACGGCGGTTATGCTGTTGGTGCTTTCAACGTTAACAACATGGAAATCGTTCAGGGAATCACAGAGGCAGCAGGCGAGCTCAAGAGCCCTGTTATCCTTCAGGTTTCCAAGGGCGCAAGAGCTTATGCAAACCACACATATCTCGTAAAGCTCGTTGAGGCAGCTGTCATCGAGAACCCTGAGATCCCGATCGCACTTCACCTTGACCACGGCGATACATTCGAGCTTTGTAAGTCATGCATCGACGGCGGCTTCACATCCGTCATGATCGACGCTTCTTCCAAGTCTTTCGAAGAGAACATCGCCCTCACAAAGCAGGTTGTTGAGTACGCTCACGATCACGGCGTAGTTGTTGAGGCTGAGCTCGGTACATTAGCAGGCATCGAGGACGAAGTAGTCGTAGAGGCAGGCCACGAGAGCTACACAAGACCTGAAGAGGTTGAGGAATTCGTTTCCAGAACAGGCTGCGACTCCCTCGCAATCGCTATCGGTACATCTCACGGCGCTTACAAGTTCACAGCAGCTCAGTGCACAAGAAATGCTGACGGCATCCTTGTACCTCCGCCGCTCCGTTTCGACGTTCTTGAAGAGTGCATCAAGAGACTTCCGGGCTTCCCGATCGTTCTTCACGGTTCTTCTTCCGTACCTCAGGAATTCGTTAAGATGGTTAACCAGTATGGCGGAAATATGCCTGATGCAGTTGGTATCCCTGAGGAGCAGCTCCGTAAGGCAGCTACACTCGCTGTATGCAAGATCAACATCGACTCCGATATCCGTCTTGCTATGACAGGTAACATCCGTAAGTACTTCGCAGAGCACCCTGATCACTTCGATCCCCGTCAGTACCTTAAGCCCGCTCGTCAGGCAGTTAAGGACATGGTTGCTCACAAGATTAAGTACGTTCTCGGTTCCGACGGTAAGGCTTGATCTTAAGTCAGTTAACTTAAAACCAATAAAGGCTGTCTCGTGTGAGGCAGCCTTTTTTATGGCAGGCACCCGGCTGTTCACCCGATATGATGTCTGTTTTCAATTGTGTGAGAATTTGTTGATGTCAGAGAGCTGTTTTAGACCAACAAAAAGACGTATTTTGCGAAAATGTGTATTTTTGTTGATGTCAGAGCGCTGTTTTAGGCCAACATTTTTAATACACGCATGCACAAAGGCGGAAGCGTCACCCGGCTGTCCAGCCCTATAGCTTATTCTGATGGATTTAATTGCCCGAACCGGCGCGGGCTTCGCTCACAACCTCGTTCTGCTTATCTTCATCCGCCCATCTCTTCTCGATCCTCTTAAAGATCACGCGTGCGATGATGACGCAGGCAACTGCCGCGGCGATCCACGCGAACGGGTCTGATGCGACAGCGATGTAGTAGTTGTGGACCGCGATCGAGTAGAAGGAAGTGATCATGCGGGCGCCGAGCTCGACAAAGCCTAAAACCATTGCAAGGCTCGCGTAGCCGACGGACTGGATCGTGTGCCTGTAGATGAAGATCATGGCGAGGAAGAAGTAGCAGACCGCAAGCTCAATGAGATAGGGCATTGCCCACGGAATGTATACCGACACGTCCACGTCGGAATCAAAGAAGATCCACAAGAACTTCGGGATAACAAAGATTGCGATGAGGGCTGCGATCACAGAATAAACGATGTAGATCTTGAGTGCGGCTTTTACGCCGTCCTTGATCCTCTTCATGTTGCGCGCGCCGTAATTCTGGCCTGCGTAAGCTGCCATCGTCTGGCCGACCGTGAACATGCCCTGGGTGATGATGCCCTGGAACTTGCTTGCGGCGGTGATGGCGCCGACAGCGATGGAATCGAAAGTGTTGAACGCGCTCTGCATGATGACCGTTCCGGAAGCCGTGATGCCGTACTGGATCGACATCGGAATGCCGTAGCGGAGCTGCTCCTTGATGATCGCGCGGTTAAGCTTCCAGTCTGATCTGTCAGGCCTCAAGGCAGGCATTTTCTTATAGATGTAGATGATGCACGGCACGACCGCGAGGCCCTGAGAGATAACTGTCGCGAGCGCTGCGCCGAAAGTGCCCATACCGAACTTTGCGATGAACAAGAGGTCGAGAACGATGTTGGTGCCGGCAGAGCACAGCAGGAAGATCAACGGCATCTTGCTGTTGCCGACGGCCCTCATCAGGGACGCGCAGTAGTTGTACATGATGACGCAGACGATGCCTGCGCAGATCGTTGATATGTATGTTAATGCGTAATCGAACATATCCTCCGGCGTGTTCATGAGCACCAAAAGCGGGCGCATGAACAGAAGGCCTACGACCGTTATGACCGCGGCGATAATCGTGGACAAAAAGAATCCGTTGGTGACGGAAGCTTTTACGCCCTTGGGGTCGCCCGCGCCGTACCTCTGGCTCGTGACGATGGAAAAGCCTGCGACCATGCCGTTCGAGGTACCGAACATCAGGAACATGATGGTGCCGGTAGAGCCAACGGCAGCAAGAGCTTCGGGGTTAACGCATCTGCCGACGATAAGGGTGTCCACGATGTTATAGAGCTGCTGGGCTACGTTGCCTAACAGGAGCATCATCGTGAACTTGAAGATAATCGACATCGGGGAGCCCTTTGTCATGTCTGTGTCGGTTCTTTTCGCTGCCATGCCAACCTTCGAAAAACAAATGAAATTGTGCACATTATAGGACTGCCATTTGATATTTAATATCAAAAGCCTTGTAATTCTATAACATTAAAGACGAATGAAAAAGCCTGAATTTACTGTTAAACGCTTGTTTACAAGCTGTGCCCCTCAAAAACAAGAAAAGCATAATAAAAGCGGGTAATATATGAGCAGTCGCCCGCAAATTACTGTATATTCAGTGTTAGTGACGGATCAGAAAAGATACTTTCCGCGCACGGAGGTCTCAAATATGAATAAGTTAGTCCTTAACTGGAACGAATATACCGAAGCAGCCATCAAGGCCGCATGCGAAGGCATCGTTATGCTCGAGAACAAGGGCAGCGTACTGCCTCTTAAGAAGGGCTCCCGTGTCGCTCTTTTCGGAAGGATGCAGACCCACTATTACAAGTCGGGCACCGGCTCCGGCGGCATGGTCAACGTTAACCATGTCACGGACATCAGAGAGGGTCTTGCGAATTGTCCCGATATCACGCTCGATGCAGAGCTTATGGATATATACGATAAGTGGGATGAAGAAAATCCCATTGACGCAGGACTCGGCTGGGGCAAGGAGGCATGGTCGCAGCCCGAGATGCCTGTGGCAGAAGACCTGGCAAAGACTCTCGCAACGCGAAATGACGTCGCCGTCATCATCATCGCGAGGACCGCAGGCGAAGACCGCGACAACTCCGCAGAGAAGGGCGCTTACTACCTGAGCGACAGCGAAGAGGAGATGCTCGCAAGCGTTTCTTCCGCTTTCACAAACACAGTGGTTTTGCTTAATGTCGGCAACATCATCGACATGGCTTTCGTGGAGAAATACGGCATCAAGAGCGTGCTCTACATCTGGCAGGCCGGCATGATCGGAGGCATCAGCGTAGCGCGTGTTCTCTCAGGCAAAGTCTCACCTTCGGGCTGCCTTCCCGACACGATCGCGAAGTCTTTGGAAGACTACGCTTCTTCGGCAAATTTCGGTAATAAGGACATTCACGAGGATATCTATCAGGACGATATCTTCGTAGGCTACAGATACTTTTCCACATTCGCGAAAGACGCAGTCGTATATCCCTTTGGCGCAGGTCTTTCATATACGGAGTTTGAGCTCGCGGACAAGACCTTTGATTTTGCAGACGACACTGTCACAGTAAGCGTTACTGTTAAGAATACCGGCAAGCGCTCAGGCAAGAAGGCAGTCATGCTCTACTGCAAGGCGCCCGACGGAAAGCTCTCAAAGCCCGCAAGGGTTCTGGCCGGATTTGCGAAGACCGGCGCGATCCCCGAAGGAAGCGAAGAGACAGTTAAGATCACATCTCCCGTAAGAAGATTCGCGTCCTTTGATGACGACGGCAGAACGGGCCTTGGCACGACAGGTTTTGTACTCGAGAAGGGCACATATACATTCTTCCTCGGAAGCGATTTTATCTCAGCAGAAGAGATCGGTTCGTTCGACTTATCAGAAGACAGACTCCTTGAAGAAGTCGGCTGCGCACTGGCGCCCGTCAAGCCTTTCAAGCGTCTTACCGCCATCCCCAACGGCGACGGCACATATACAAAGGGCGAAGAGGATGCGCCTCTTGAAGTTATTAACTACCTCGATTCCAGAATGGAAAGAGTCGCTCCCGAGATCCTTCAGACAGGCGATAAGGGCATCAAGCTGACAGACGTTAAGAGCGGCAAGAATACTTTAGACGAATTCGTCGCGCAGCTTTCTGACGAAGACCTTTCTCTCATCATAAGAGGCGAGGGAATGGGCAGCCCCAAGGTCACCATCGGTACGGCTGCAGCGTTCGGAGGCATCACAAAAGAGCTTAAGGCGATGGGCATTCCCACGCTCTGCTGCACAGACGGTCCTTCAGGCATGAGACTCGATTCGGGCAAGAAGGCTTTCTCGCTTCCGAACGGCACATGTCTTGCTTCGACATTCGATGTCGATGTAGTTGAAGAGCTCTACACATATCTCGGCATTGAGATGATCTCCAATAAGATCGATGCTCTCTTGGGCCCCGGAATCAACATCCACAGACATCCCCTTAACGGCAGAAACTTCGAGTATTTCTCCGAAGATCCGCTCCTTACGGGCCTCATGGCTGCAGCTCAGGTAAGGGCTCTTGAGAAGAACGGCGTAACGCCCGTTATCAAGCACTTCTGCGCTAATAACCGCGAGACTAAGAGACGCGAGATGAGCTCGGTCGTATCGTCCAGAGCGCTCCGCGAGATCTATCTGCCCGCCTTTGAGATCGCGATAAGGGAAGCAGGCGCAAGATGCGTCATGACCAGCTACAACAGGATCAACGGCATCTACAGCGCCAACCACTACGACCAGAACACGATGGTCTTGAGAGAGCAGTGGGGCTTTAAGGGCCTCGTTATGACCGACTGGTGGGCATACATCAGCAAGGACGGCGCAAGATCAGAAGAGTATTCTCTTGAAGACCATTCCGTCATGGCAAGATCCCAGAACGATGTTTACATGGTCTGCACATCCGTCGAAA
>JAEEGI010005934.1_pt1 | contig 27795 bp, 19 predicted proteins | sample 8958751 | NCBI WGS metagenome assembly JAEEGI01 (sample SAMN16246545, study PRJNA631951) | gut metagenome | biome: gut microbiome; feature: rumen; material: KS-attached | host: Bos | place: Iran: Karaj | collected 2018-10 | reverse complement strand
CGCTCCACGTCACGGAGCGAGAGTGCTTTCGCCATCAATTCTTCGCGTTTGGTCTTATCCTTGCTGACAGCAGCAGAATAGAGGAGGTCGAAGTATTCGGCCTCGCGACCAGCCAGCGCAAGGATTTCCTTAGCCGCAGGTAATGCATGAGCAGGCAGATGCTGCTTTTTTTGCAATACCCGATAGAGATAGCTGGAGTCAAGCCCTAGCTTATCACCCATCATGCGGTAGCTGTAGAAGGGCATCTCGACCTTGCGCCTGTCGTAGAATTCCTTCAAGAAGTCGCGGTAGTCCGCTATGTCAGAAAAAGTAACCATCAATCATAAAATATTTAAATCTTACCGAAGTTGCCTTACTCTGTAAATATTTGGTATGGATTTTTTGTCAATGGGCGGCGACAGAGCGCCTTTGAGGTGTGGGGAGTGGGGTATGAGGGCGGGCCTGCGGCCCTTTGAGGTATGAGTAAAGTGGTTGGTGGCTAGGGATTAGGGGCGAGGGGTGAGTTACTAGTTACTAGTTACTAGAATTAGTTATTGGTTATTGGTCATTGGTCAGTGGGTAGTGGTTAGGGATTAAATTATTGAATTAAAAATTAATTACCATTTTTTATTTCTTTCGTCTCTCGTCTGTAGGCTCGCAGAGCCGTTCTTTCGTCTGTTATAAGTGGTTAGGGGGCGTCATTCTGAGCATAGCGATATATGAAACTTGGCTCTTTAGAGCCTTAGTTGAATTAGGTTCGCAGGAGCAGAATCCAGTGCTGAAATAGGTATGAGGTAAATGGAGTCCATTCAGGGCAAGCGCCACACGTCGAAAGATCCACGGTTGTATTTGAACATGCAAAATAAGCTACATTATGGGCATGAGATGTCCTCATTGCCATAAATCTATAGAAAACGAACCTCAGAGCACAAAAGACTGGAACTCGTTCGGTTACCAGTCCCCGTTAATAACTTGCCCAAAATGCAACAAGGATTTTCTATGCAAAGCCTTCCACGAACCCGCTGCGGAAGGAATCGACAAGAAATGGCTCAATGTCGGCATTCCTCTAAAACGCGCACTCATTTACACAGCAATTTGGGCCGTTTGCTGGAGCGCCATTTATTTTATTCCAAATTTAGCAATTCCGCAAAAATTCAAAGTATTCCTATTAGGATTAAGCGGTCTTTTCATGCTGTATGGATTGCTCGATTGGTGGACTGTAATCCGCATCAAGTCAGGGAAAGAAGCCAAACTTCTGCTAAAACTCGTTCAGGAATCCGAAAAGCGCCTGCAAGACGAAAACTATGTACGAAGGCTCTACAACTTAGGCTACAAAGTGCCAGAAAAATATTTGCCCAAAGATTTGCAATAAACAATAAGCCCCGGTCATAAAACCGGGGTGATAAAGCAACGAAAAAACACTGGATTCTTCGTGGCTATTTGCCACTCAGAATGACAAGCACTCTCGTTTACGAGCAACTAACACAAGCACACTTCGCTGGTGTTTTTCTTTACTTGATTTTTTCCATCGCAGCAATCAATTCTTCAGGAACATTATGCGCACGAAGAAATTCGACCTTTTTGTCATTTAAGGCTTCATTCTTAGCACGTTCGTTGGCAGCACCTTTAGCTTCTGCTTTAAGCCAAATTTCGGCTTCGATAGCTTCATCAGCGTGTTTATCGAACATATGTTCCTCCAAGACTTTAAGCAGTTCAGGCTTTATGTGACTTACGCGCAAACGATTCAGTGCGTCCCTAAAAATCGGATCCTTTGACTCGGGAACTTCAAGCGGCCCTTGCGACAAGAGTTTCAGCCAGTAGTCCTCACGTGAACTGATGTTCTTTCGCAACCTCTTGAAATTCGGAAGATCCACTATAATATATCCATTTTTATTAAAAACGGGAAGTGCCCTATGTGCTGAGTCGCTATTGTTGACATCGTCTTCGCTATAGACCGCCCAAGTATCTTTAAAGATGTTCCTCGACTTGAGAATTTGGAAATTACAAAGCCAGATAGATACTGTTTCAGGAAGCTCATAAAAATGAACACTGCGCTGTTTTTCATCCATCGACTTGAAATACGTTGAGCGGTTGTATTCGTACTTGCCACGCAGTGTCTGGTAAGAATTGTAGAGTTTGAGACGGTCGAGAAAGAACGGATGGTTTCTATTTTGCAGCTCAATGTTAAAATAGCGATTGTCCTTTGTTGTTACCCACACGTCAAGACGTGCGGCGTCATCTTCTGGCATAAAGATATCAATAGGTTTCTCGAACTCATAGTCGAGATCGATAATTTCGTGGTCACTGTCAAGCCCTAGCAGGCAGTTGAGCATATCGCGGATAGTGTCCTTGTCATCCATCAGCACACGGAACGTTTCACTGTAATACGGAAGCAAGAACTGTTCCCCCTGCGCGTTCGTAACGATGTAGTAGGCTTTCTTTTCTGAAGTCGTGTTATTTTCAGTCATTCGTTTTCCTTTAGGGAATGGTTTTAATTTGGCCCCTATATCATTAACACGCTTTTTTCGCCCATTTGTCCTGAAATTTTATGAAATTTTTTTTCAAAAAAGTAAAACTATATGGAAAAAGCCCGACCGTCGGGCTTTTTTCTCGTCCACAATCGCTCACACCTCAAAGCGAGCCTGCAAGCAACTAACACAAGCAGTTCCTGACAACAATCCTGCCTACTGTCTACTGCCTACTGCGACGCCGCCGCTACTCTTCCCCGAGGTATTCCACAGCGAAGATAAGCGTTGCGCCACCAGGAATCGGGCCTGCGCCGCGGCTACCGTAGCCAAGGCCAGGCGGCACCACGAGGATTCTCTTTTCGCCAGGCAGCATGCCCTGCACGCCAAGTTCCCAGCCGCGAATTACGTTACCTGCACCGAGCTCAAACGCAAACGGCTGACCGCGGTCGCGGGAACTGTCAAACTTGTAGCCGTTCACCATCCAGCCCGTATAATGCACAATTGCGCGGTGCCCAGAACGAGCCGGTTCACCCGAACCCGCTTTCACGACAGCATAACGCAAACCTTCAGGGCCGTTCTCGTACTTGAGGAGCGTCGTATCCGGGAAAAAGTCCATATTCTTCGCAAGCTCCGGATCAACATCTGACGAGACCATCTCGACGCGGAACAAAAGTGTGGAGTTTGGCGGAATCATCGAGAACGCCGTAGCGCCATAGCCTTGTGCCGGAGGAATACGCAACCAGCGCACGCCGCCTTCGCGCATGCCTTCAAGGCCCGTTTCCCAGCCCTTGATCATCTTGCCTGCGCCCATCACGGTTTCCAGCGGCTTGCCCAGGTCCTTGGAACTTCCAAACTTGCGGCCCGACAAGAGCCAGCCCGTATAGTGGACCTTAATTATATTACCTGCAATATTTTGTTTGCCATTTCCAGTTTTTTCATCAAAGACCTTGAGTCCACGACCCACGTCGCGCCATTTTAGTTTATCTACATCAGCAGGGAATTTGTCTGCTTCTAGCGGTTTTTCGGCATGAACAAGTTCAACAACGAACATCAAGTCGCTGTTCGCCGGAATGCCTTCAAGGGAGTTGTCACCGTAAGCCATCACTGACGGCACGGAGAGTTTGCGGATTTCACCCACCTTCATGCCCACGAGGCCCTTGTCCCAGCCTTCAATCACCTGACCTACGCCAATCGTGAATTCAAGAGGCGAACCACTATAGTAAGAATTCGCAAAATAAGGAGCTTCAACAGTAGAATCCGTCGCCGCCTGGTTCACCGTCGCACTGTCCGTCGCCAGGTATCCTTTGTAATGAACTTTGATCAGTTGGCCCGCACGGATAGGCTCTCCATCACCATTCTTGACAATTTCGACCTTGAAAGGAACCGCCCAGACAACACTACAGGCAAGCAACACAAGAAAAAACTTTAATTTTAACATAATATCTCCTATCTTATAAAATAGAAAATGCTAGTTTTTGAGAGTAAAGATTTATTGTAAACGGATTTAAATATGCTATCAATCATCATCGTCATTGCGATTGTGCTACTGTCCATTGTCCTCGCCGGCATCGGCATCTACGTAGGCACGCGCAATTCAGACGAAAAAGAGGAACCTAAACCGGTTATCGACGTATCGGGGCAATACGCCGCCATCGGACGCCCCGCCCGCGAAACTCTCACCGCCGTGAAGCCTTCCGAAGCATCCATCAGGGCATGGCTCGAAACGCAAGACCTCACGCCGGAACAAAGACAATCTTACATCGAGCAGTGGAACCAGACGCTCGAAGAAACAATCAAGACCATTGACGAAGGGGACAAGGTTGGCACCGCCACTTACAGAATCGTGATTGGTCCGAAAGGCAAGAATTATTGTAAATTCGTCAGCGAGGAAAATTTCATCACCCGCGAACAGATTCGCAATCATGCGGAAATTTTACCCCCCTATGTTTTGGGCTGCGACTGCAAGCTTTTACCGAAGCAACCTTGGGAAAACCCAAGCAAGTCCGGATGGAAGGCTGTAGTCCCGACACACGGAAACACTTATAACGTCCCGGATTGGAGGCAACTTGCGTAAGTCATTATTATCAGCTATTCTTTTGGCACCAGCCATGGCGCTCGCCACGGGTTCGGCCATCATCACCCTTCAGATGCCGGTCGGCGCCCGCCAGCTCGGTATGGGCGAAGTCGGAGCCGCACTCGCCGATGACGCAACCGCCATGTATTACAACCCGGCAGGGCTTGCATTCGGCCCCCTCGCCGACGAATGGCGCAGCTCCTACAGCGCAGACGCAAAAGCGACCCCGTTCTTTACACACATGGCATCACGCCCCAAGAACGGATTCTTCGACAAGAGCGAACTCTGGGCAGGCACCTCGAAAGGCGTTCTCAAGTTCGACGGCGAACAGTGGGTGGACTACTACTCCGTCACCTTGCAGGGAAACGCCAAAATCAAGGACGCCGTACGCACGTATATCGGTAGCGAACGCGGGCTCGACGAATACACCCGAGTCGTGAAAGCTTTTAACGACGTGAAAAACGCAGACGACGAATCGCACGTGGTCGAAGTCAAGATGCCGTGGGACTTGGTCGTCAAGGACACGATTACGGCCATCCTCTACGAAAGCCTCACCGAAAAACTCTGGGTCGGCACGCCGAAGGGACTTTTCCGCTTTGACGGCAAGGGCTGGAAGTCCTTCGAAAAGGAACTTGGCGAACGCCACGTCACCGCACTTGCAAAGCAGGGCGCATCGCTCTGGATTGGTACGGACAATGGCCTTTTCGTCTATCGCAATGGCGCCTTCGAACAGAAGGGCAAGGTTCTCCCGAGTCAAAAGATTAACGCGCTCGTTTGGTCCGAAAACCGCAAGGAACTCTACGTCGCCGTCGATGGCGCCGGTGTTGCACGCCTCACCCCGAAAAAGAGCGCAAACGACAAAGACCGCTGGAGCCTGTTCAACCAGGAAGACGGCATCATGGACCTCTCCCCGACCGCACTGGCCGTCGATAGTTCGGGTCACGTATGGGCAGCCCACCAGGGCGGCCTCTCGCACTTCACGCTCCGCAAGTGGGAACAGGTGCAGTTCGCCAACAACACCGTGAACGACGTTTCCGTGGACCGCAAGGGCGCCATCTGGATTGCAACGAACCTCGGCGTCTGGCGCCACATGCCGGACTACGCGACCGCCAGCGGACGCAAGGCCGAACTCGAACGCAGCTCCAAGGAAGACCCGACAGTCACCAAGCGCGATGACGAATGGACGCACTACCACGAAGGCAACGGACTTTCGACCAACAAGGTCTGGGCAGTTCTCCCCGAAGGCAACGACGTTTGGTTCAGCACCGCGAACGGCATGGAACAGTACAAGGACGCCGACTACCAGCTCACCGCATTCTACGAAAAGCTTTTGCCGGTCCTCAACATCCCCGACCTCTACCACCTCTACGGCGGCATGACCATTCCGCTGAATGACTGGGGAACGCTCGGCGTGCATGTGAACTTCGTCTCGTTCGGTTCGACCGTTGTTTCCGGCGACCTCGACGCTGACGATCTCGTCGCGTACAACAGCTCCGAAATCGTCGGTGGCATCAGCTACGGCACACGCTTCCCGAACGACTGGGGCCTCGGCCTCTCCATCAAGTTCTTCTACTCCGACTTGAGTTCCGGCGCAGCCGCCGGCGAAGAAGAAGCCACCACGTTCGGTTACGCTTTCGATATCGGCGTCTTGAAGAAGAACTTCATCGTCCCGAAACTCAACATCGCCTTGGTGCTCGCGAACATCGGTCCTAGCGTCTATTACGTCGATAAGACCATCGAAGACCCGATTCCGTTGACCTGGCGCTTTGGACTTTCTTACGAAATCCTCAGCATGGCCGACTACAAGTGGACAGTCGCCTTCGACTACAACCGCGAAGTCGTGAGAGATGACGAGAAGGGCGATCCGGAACCGTTCTACATCGCCTGCTGGAAAGACATCGTCGATCCCGATGACGACACGAACTCCTTCCTCCAGGGCGTGTTCAACTTCGGTACGGAATTCATTTATTCGAACACAATCGCTCTCCGCCTGGGCTACCTCTATGACCGTATGGGCAAGCGCAACGAAGTCGATTTCGGCGTGGGCGTGATGCTCTCCGACGTGTTGCAGTTCGACTGGGCCACCATCAAGAACGTAGGCCGTGCAGACGGCGTTCGCGATGGCCAGATGCGCTTCGGCATGCTGTTCAGATTCTAAACGCAATAAGGTTGGTGAGCTTGTCGAACCACACCAACCTTAGCGGGCATCTCCTTTTTCAGGCATTAAAAAAGTCAGGTTTACCACCTGACTTTTTCTTATTTAAACTTTTAACAAAGTTTCTATAAATTCAATTCCAGACTATCCCTTGACGTGGATAGCAGAAGCGAATTCCTTCAGCAGAGCCGGGTCCTCGACCTTTTCCCAAAGCGTGCCCGTCACGATAATCTGGGCGCCAGCCGCCACACGAACAGCAGCCGTCTGCGGGTCCTTGATTCCACCGCCAGTGATAATCGTCATCTCGGTCGCCTTGCGCGTGTAAGCGATGTGTTCCACAGGCACAGGAGCTTCGGCACCGCTCCCCGCTTCGAGATAAACGTAACGCATGCCCATGAGTTCTGCGGCAATGGAATTCACCATGCTCAGCTTCGGCTTGTTTGCAGGCACAGGCATCGTGCCGCTAATGTATTCAACCGTCGTACGCTTGCCGCTATTGATGAGCTGGTACGCCGTCGGAATCGCTTCCATGTTGAGTGCACGCACCAAAGCGCCACCGCGCACCTGTTCGTCGATGAGGTAATTCGGATTGCGACCGCTCACAAGCGTCATAAAGAGCATGGCGTCAAAGCCAGGCACCACCTGCGAGGCGCCACCCGGGAAAAGTACCACCGGCAAATCCACGGCAGCCTTGAGAGCCGCCACTTGCTTCGGGAGCGTGAAGTTTCCGAGATAAGAACCGCCGACCAAAAGCAAATCCGCTCCGTTTTCCGCAGCCATCGCCCCAGCCTTCACGAAGGCCGCCTCGTCCGAAGTATCGGGGTCGAGCAACACTGCAAAAAGCGCACCGCGTTTTTCAATTTCTGCATTCAAGCGGAGTTCTGTCTTACCTGGTTTCATAAAAAATCCTTCTTGCCACAACGGGCTATGTTTAAAATATATAAAAAAGGAGACGAACCGAAGCTCGCCTCCCTTTCCTTCCTTACTCCTTTTTCAATCCTCCCATCGAAAACAACTCCAAATCAACCAGAAGGTTTTATTTCCAGATTTCCGAATCTTCCGTTGTAACGCCAGTCATAACATCCCCCGTTTTTTTAATTCTTGACGCAGCGGACAAAAGAGGTTAAAATACCAATGCCATATCCAACATAAGGGCTACTCGGTTCACGAGTCCAGGACCACAGTTCATTATTGTATTCAGCGATAGGCCCAGGTTTCATAGCAAAGTAAATATCATCCTTTGTTTTAACAAATCCACTTTCATAAGATATTTGAACAATAGGTTTGAGCCCGAAGCCCGAAGGATCTCCCAACAGAGAATCGCCCTTGATTACATTCTCTAAGTGCGTCCACAAAGCTTTCCACTCGCCGCTCGTCGGAATATGCCAGCCGTCAGGGCAAATTCCCTGAATATGTCCATTGGCATTTTCAACAGAATCAGCCCATTGCGAAATCTTTGCCTCGTCCAAATAGGTGTAATAACAGGATTCGCGAACTTTCAAAGTATCAACAACAACGGAGTCGTCTTCATTCCCAAATCTTCGACGATTAGACAAGCAGGAATCAAGAGCATTTTCAACCAACAATGTCGTATCCAACATCAGCGCATCGTAAGCCCTGTACAAGCCACCGTAAGTTCCGCAACCCAGCGAATCTGCAGGTTGAACATTTTCAAACAAGACAAAACTTAAACTGCGATCTTCCGGTTTGATTTCGAAACACCATTCCTTATGTTCGCTATCGCCATAGTCCAGGTTTTCCGCCATCCACGTCTGCGTCGAACCTTCAATATTGTATGTGACCGTCTTGTACGTTTTTCCGTTGCGGTTATCCGTCATCGTCCCCGTAGTGTATTCAACTTGATTGACCCCTCTCAACGAGGCTTTCCACTGATTACCGTCACATTGAATTTTATAGTAGCCTTCGTTTACTTCGAAACTGGAATCTTTAAACGCCGCAGAGCATTTGCCAAATCCATGCAAAGCCGACAAGAAATTAGTGGCGTAATCAACATAACCATTGACAGAACAGTCAATATCTGTAGTCGCCCAACTAATGAACGAATACTTGGACCAATTATCGAGATTTCCAAACTGTCCACTTTGGCCAAACGAAGCAGTTACAGAATCCACAAAAACATTGATAAAGAACCATCCTGTAAAATCCAAATACTCCTGAACATGGGCATTGTCTTTTTTATCGTAATCTAACAGTTCATCGTACAAGCCGAAAGCATCCAGAACTTCGCGCATGGCCTGGGCCTTGGCTTCATCGAACGACATCCCGGACTGCACCAAATGACGCAACCGGAAACTTTCAAGGTACGTCAACATATTGACGCTCACGTTATTCGTCTTTCGCACATCGACAATCACCCTTGGAGAAACCCTCAATATCATGCCATCTAACGTTTTTACCGGTTCCGTTTCAATCATCACGTACGGACTTTGCAACGACACGCCATCAAAGCTAAAGTTTCCATTTGTATCGAGAACAAAGTTTCTCCAAATGACGCCCGTCGTATCCAGCGTAGCCGAATCCAGTTCGTACATTCTGACTTTCGAAGCCAATTCATAGTACAGATACACGTCCTTATGGCCGAAATCCATTCGAGAGAGGATTGCCGCCTGGCCCTCTACGTGAGCGTTGTTCAAATCTTCGACCGGGCTCACCTTTGCGTTTTCCCCGGATTCCGATTTTTGTGCACTTACCGGAGCGACAGCACTGGCATCTTCGTTGGAGCAGGCGCCAAGTACAAGCATCAACGCAGCACAACCAAAAATTATTTTGTTCCAGTTAAACATATATCCCCCTTAATCCTTGATGCAACGGACAAACAAATTTCTAAAGAAAGCATCGAACCCGACGGCATCATAATTAAACCGGAACGACGTATTAATCACTTCCGTCATTTTAACGAAGCCCGCACGAGGCCTATACGGATCATCACTTCTGGAAATCATGATATAATCCGCCAACATTTTTTCAACTTTCAACAAGCTATCGCCGTCCCATTCCATTTCGACAGTACTGTACAAATTAAACCCAAACGGATCTCCTATAGAGGGTGCTGCAAGCAGGAACGCCCCTTCGGTAATAGATTTCCATTTACGGTCAATATATTTGAAGAGCGATTCCCAATCGTCAAAAGTAGGGATTCTCCAACCATCAGGGCACACTCCCTGAGTCAACGCGAGGCTGTCCATGTTCACCTTTCCGGCGTCGATAAAACCTGCCGTTGCGTTCAGATATTCCTCACAACGTTCCCGGATTTCAATATCAAACACAGCTCGTATAGAGTCGTAATTGACAGGAATTCCACCGCCATAATACATGCATTTTTCAATACCGATAGAATCCGGTTCCGGCAATTCCTCGATGCACTTTTCGATATACACGGAATCATACGGTATCGGCGTTGTCGAATATCGCGGAGACAAGGTGTCAATACATTCCTGCATGGAAGCAAATTCAACCACAAAGATAGAGTCTCCAAGTCCCATCGCTACATTCCAATCATATTGGCGTCCGTAGATATCGCAATTCCGATCATTATCGTCAAGGCAGCTTGTCTTTACGCCTTTGTATTTTAGGTTCTCGGCCATCCATGTTTGCGTTTTGTTGCCAAGGTCTATAGTCACCGTCTTGTAAACGTTGCCATCGCGGGCATCCGTCATCGTGCCAAAAGTATGCGGGACCTGTTCATAAGACAAATGCCAATTTCCCGAACGGCAGACAATACTGAATTTCATTCCTGACGGTCTGTAATATTCATCGAAGGCATCCATGGAAGTCCCTTCCTGTGCAGAGGAGCATTGCCCGGCACCAAGCATCACGGACATCATTCCTGCAAGGTATTTTTCATAAAGCAGCATCGCCTGGTATTCCTTTGCCACTTGGGGACCCATATCATCGTATACCGCCTGAGGAATGCTCAGCTTAAACCTCAAATCTTTCATAACAGTCCTCACCCCACCAATCACGGCATCTTTTTCTCTTAAGAAAGAGCCCGTCTGTTCAAACGATTTTGAGATAGGGGCACTGGCCATGAGGTTCCCGGAACCATACGAACTAAACAACACCCTCACAAATACCGACTGCATTGCATAATAATCTAGCCCCGAACGTTCCAAGCTGTCGAACGCGACTCCATAGATTCCAAAAGCCTCAAGAATTTCCCGTTTCGCCTGCGCCATAGCGTCCGCAAAGTCATTCCCGATGAGCACAAGGACACGCACTCGATAAGCAATCAAATCAGAGAACACATCAACAGTAACAGCCGACGAGTCCCTAACATCAATAAACGCGTTCACACTAAGCATATCACTAGGCTTACTATCCCCATATTCGTCAACCTCCATGGTAAGGCCATTTCTTTGAACAGCCGTTATCCATACATACGGCGACTTCAGCGTCACGCCCTGAATATCGAACAATCCGCCATCGTTATCAATCGTATCCGCATAGGACACTCCCGTCTTTTCGAGCGAATCGGAATCCAGTTCGTAAAGAGTCACAATGGAGCCTTTAGGCATTCCGCTGAGAGACAGACCAATTTCCGGCCTTGTCGAATCAAAAGGCTCTGGCCGTGCGCCTACCATGGCAAGCCCCTTCACCGAAATATTTTCAAGCGAAGCCTGAACGCCCGGGTTTTCAGAAGGACCATTCAAAGAACTCGTCTCTTCAGTTGACCCTCCCATTGAGCACCCCACAAAGAGCACAGCAAAGAGAGTAGCGATAGCGAAGTTCAAGACAATGGCCATACACGCAAACAAAAAGAATCGCAGTGCCGCCATTTTGCAGATAAACTGCCCGTAGATTCTTGAGAAGTTCATGATATCCTCCTAATCCTTTTTATTTACACTCTTGTTTGTCATCGGGAAAAATTGCACGTTCAGACGGTAAACCTCGTCCGTATCGTCTTCCCTTGTCGCAATCGCAATAATTTTCTTGCGGAATTCGGCAATTTCCTGAACAATTTCGTCGTAAGCATTTTGAGTAATGCCAAGCGTAAGGCCCGAGAAATGGCGTTCATTCTGCGGCACGCCTTCAATCGCGTCTAGCGCAAATTCGCCCATCTGGCGGTGCAACCCACGAACAGCAACAGGCGTCACCGCCATGGGGCCAGTCGTCACCGACTTTTCCGTCTGTACATAATTTCCGTCTTTGTCCTTTTGGAGCAAATTCGCCTTGACCATGAAGTTCAACGATTCGCTGACTTCGGCAGCAGAAATCTTTGGACGGCAGGCACGCGCCATCGCCAACGGTTTTGCACCAGGCATCGCAGGGGCAAGTTCACGAAGCACCGGATTCTTCCAGCTTTCAAAATAACGGAAGGATTCGCCCTCGACGACCCTCACTTTATGCATTTCGGCAATAGCCAACATTTTATTGAAAGCAGACTTCTTTTCGTCATCCGTTTTTGCACGGTCGAACTTGACCATTTCACAGAAATATTCTTGCTCATAGCCAAGAAGGCCCATTGCCGCGGCCACGTTGGCAGCAGCGTCTTCGCCCAAGTTGGAACGGCCTTCACTCACGTACTTAAGGAACACAGGCGATAAAAAACCGGCCGCCCGTGTAAACGATTGCCAAGTAAACGCAGATTTAGCCTTTTTCTCGACGTAGTAGTCCGCGATGTACTGGCGATAATCCGAGTACTCTAGTACATCCTTCATTGTTTCCTCCTAACTCAAACAGCCCTTTGGACACAAAGCCGAGCTGTCTTCGTTTCCTAAATATAAACCATAAAAATCAAAAAGTCAATAGTTTTATGATAAAAATTTACCTTTTTTACTTAATTTTCAGCATTTTTGCCATTTTCTTTAAATTTTCGTCATTTTCTGTGATACATATAAAGTAGTTTAAAGTCGTAAATCAGCAGATATTGGTCAATGGTCAAAAAAAAGAAGGCGGGCCGCAGCCCGTCTTCCCTTTCCTCCTAACAGTATTTCCAACGCGTCCCGACAGATCTAGTTTTTAATGCAGCGGACGTAATTTTCATCTTCAAAAGGTCTATCCACATCATAGCATGCATACCTGTCTACAGAAGAACACGCCCTATTTTCATCATCAATTACATAGAAATTTCCGTCCAAGGCAAATCCCGACGGATTACCCCAAGAACTACTGTACAGGTAATCGAATACTCTTTCCCGCCTACCATCATAAACTTCTACGTCATTCTTCGACGGAGTCACATTATACCATTCCACCATATAATCGAGCAAGGTATCCAGTTCCCCACGCGTGGGAATATGCCACCCATTGGGGCAAACACCTTGATACACGCCCTTTTCCGCCATAACGGAAATCATATGTTGATGGTATTTCAATGTATCAACACGTTCATAAAGATAGTCGCATTCAGAATCAAAATCCGACGATTCAGATTCCGGAAATTCCTTTAAATAACGCTGAACACAAGACTCTTTCGATTCCACGATTGAAGAATCCAAGCCGAATGCGCTATACACATAGTACGTTTCGCAACCGTAGTTATTATATCGTTCTTCGCAATTAATCTGCAATCCAGGAGCGGCGTAATTCAAGTGTTCCGCCATCCACGTTTGCGTTTTCCCATTTATATTGTAGGTCACTGTTTTGTACGTTTTCCCATCACGATCATCAGTCATCGTTCCCATAGTATATTCCATTTCTTTATACGAGAAATCCCATATTCCCGAGTGACATGTAAACAAAATATTTTTATTCAACCAATTTTCTTTATTTAAAACTTCATAAACAGCCCCTTCTTTTTCAGGAGAACACACCCCAGCTCCAAGCAACTGTGCCACGAAAGGCTTTAAAAAAAGAATATGACAACGAGCCCTCACAGCCTTATCAAGCAGATATATCTCAGACTCGTCAATATCTGCCTCAGCAAGTTCCTTATATTCACGCAGTTTACCCACCGCTTCCGTTAAAAAACGTATCTTCAGGTATTCCAAACCACAAGTAATGTCGCCACACTTTTCAAATTTTGCAGCAACAGTATCCTCTGTCGTGAATTCCAAAAAATCTACAATAAACGCCAAGTAGTTCCTATAATCGAAATTCTGGATATTTTCCGCTTCGGATTTATCGAACGCATTCGCAAAAGAACCAAACGCTTCAAGAACTTCTTTACTCGCTTGCTTCTTGGCTTCTGCGAAACTCTTTCCAGACCGTACCAGATAAAGAGTTCGAATACTTTCAAGGTAGGTTTTCTTGTCGAAAGCAAAAGCATCCGTTTCCCGAACATCAACAACATTATAAAGCCGCGCTTCGAAAGGATCCGTTGAATACCCAACAGTCGTCGTAAGCATAATATAGGGACTTCTCAAAGACAAGCTGTCAATAACGATACTATCCATACCATAAGATGTTTTATAGAACGTCCTACTGAAAGGTACGAATCTTGTCGTATCAAAAGTGACAGGATCAAGTTCATATATACAGACATCCCCAAGGAAGCGATTGCCAAAGAATGTTCCAGAATAAATCTTTATTCCTCTATAAACCTTTTCCGAGCCATCAAACTGTTCACTCGAGCTTGATGCGATAGCACCATCGCTACTCGAAAGCAAAACATTCGATTCACCCGAGGGTGCACTCGGCGACAGATCACCGTTTTCGGAACACGCCACAAATGCAAGCGGCACTAAAAATGCTTTGAGTAATTTTTCGATATTCATAAATCATTCCTCCTTTATTTAATCCTTGACGCAACGGACAAAAAGGGCATTTTTCAGTATATTAGCCTCCCAGGACCTTAGTTTTAGTTTTAGTTTTCGACTTATATAACTCCACCGCGAGCCATCGGCATAAACCGAAAATACTGAAGAAGAGAGCCCGCCAACCAAACCTTGAAGCGAACTATCGATTTTAACAACATACGCAGTACCTTCTTCTGCATCAAACTCTCTAAATCCGGCGATTGCCATAATATCTGCACCGTTTAACTTCCTCCCATCCACCTTTTCAGTCACATAGTCACGCAACTTTTTCCATTCACTTGCATCAGGAAGATGCCATCCATCAGGGCATATCCCTTGGTAGGTTTTCCCGGCAACCTTGACAGAATCCGTTATGGACCAAATTCTTTCGTAGTCAAAATTTCCTTTTTCAGCCTGCAAACTATCGCAGTATGTATAAGAATTTCCTTCAATGCAAGATTCATAAGGAATCAGCGCGACGCTATCAGGTAAATCCATGGCGTCATTCCAAAAATAAACACCATCCGTGGATTTGTATTTCAGATTTTCTGCAAGCCAAGTTTGTGCCTTACCGTCAATATTGTATGCAACCGTCTTATATTTTGTGCTATCACGGGAATCCGTCATTTGACCGAAAACAGCACCTACACTATCAGGAACCTCGTAATGAATTAAATAAGACCAATTCCCATTTTTACAAATAAAGTTGATATTCCTATATTCATCATAAGGCAATGTAGTACTATAGCCTTCATTTTCAGCAGCACACTGACCTAACCCAAAAAGGCTCGCCATAAAGTTTTGCATAAAATCACGCAAAAGCACCTTTTCGCTTTCACTAACCCATTTCGATTTGAACCAGCCATATACACTTTCAATAAGATAATTCCTTATGGTAGGCCCCGCAGTAAACGAACCAACCGCAGCAAACGACTTCATTTCTTTCGAATTATATATAAGCCAACTGCTTAAATAATCTGCGAACCGAAGTTCAACACGATTTTCATCAGATACGGCCTTGTCAAAACGGTAGGGAACGCCATAGATGCCCAAAGCACTGAGAATTTCATTTTCGGCCTGCTGTTTAGCGTCTTCAAAACTCGCTCCATGAGCAATCAAATGCATCAAACGCTCCGTCACTATAGTCGTCACCACATTGACACTTACATTCTTAGATTTTCGCAAGTCGACTATTAAACGATACCCGTCATAGCTTATGTTTCCACTTACACATCCTTCGGTCCATATTTGATTACAGTTGTTAGAAAGTACAAGCATCACATAAGGACTTTTCAGCGAAACACTATCGAAACTGAATACCCCTGTAGAATCAAGACTTTGCGTATAGTACGTATTCCCCGTTGTGTCGAAGGTGATGGAATCTAATTCCGACATGCTTATGAGAGTACCAGGAGCAATAGAACTCACCAACTTGTTCGATGTGGAATCATCGACAACTAACTCGAACCGCCTTGCGTGTGCCACCACTTTAATATTCTCAAGAGAAGCCTGTTCTTCCGTGTAGCCGCCGTCATGCGCAACCGGAGACGGACCAACGTCTTCTGAACAGCCCGTATATATCATAAGAAGCACAAACGCCATAATCAAGCAGATTGCAGCTTCTATAAAATCACATATCAACGTGTTTCGTTTGAAGTTTTTCATGTTTTCCTCCTAGCCCTTTTTATTGACACTCTTTTTAGTCATCGGAAAGAACTGCACATTCAGGCGATAAACTTCGTCCGTACCGTCTTCCCGTGTCGCAATCGCAATAATCCTCTTGCGGAACTCTGCGATTTCTTGAACAATATCTTCATAAGCCTTGCGCGTAATGCCAAGCGTAAGCCCCGAAAAATGACGTTCGTCCTGGGCGACGCCCTCGATGGCATCCAGCGCAAACTCGCCCATCTGGCGGTGCATTCCGCGAATAGCCACAGGAGTCACGTCCAACGGCCCCGTTGTTACGCCCCTTTCAGTTTGCACATAATTTCCATCTTTATCTTTATGGAGCAAGTCCGCCTTGACGAGGAAATTAAGCGATTCGCTGACCTCGGCGGCCGTAATCTCCGGGCGACATGCTTTCGCAAGCGCAAGCGGCTTTGCACCCGGCATCGCAGGAGCAAGTTCACGGAGCACGGGATTCTTCCAGCTTTCAAAATAGCGGAAAGAATCGCCCTCTAGGATTTTCGCTTTGTGAGCTTCCGCGATGGAAAGCATTTTGCCAAAAGCGTCTTTTTTCTCGGAATCCGTCTTTGCGTTGTCAAACTTGACCATCTCGCAAAAATATTCTTGTTCGAAATCGACAAGGTGCATGGCCTTCGCCACACGCAATGCAGCCGCATCGCTCAAGTTCAAGCGACCTTCACTTGCATATTTCAGATGAACCGGCGAAGAGAATCCCGCCGCACGGGTGAACTCCTGCCAAGTAAAAGCGGTCTTCGCCTTTTTCTCGGCGTAATAATCCGCGATATATTGACGATAACTTGTGTATTCAAGTATATCTTTCATTGTTTCCTCCTAACACAAACGGCATCTCGACTTTGCAGCCTGCGCCGTCCGCAATTTCAAATATACCTCCATTTTTCAAAAAAGTCAATACCTCACCATAAAAAATTTTGATTTTTATTAAAATTTAAGCAATTTTCAGTATTTAATAAAAATTTTTGCATTTTTGATAATACAAATAAAATAGACGCGCAGTTAAAAAAGAAGGCGGGCCGCAGCCCGTCTTCCCTTTCCTCCTAACAGTATTTCTAACGAATCTTGGCAGATTTAGTTCTTGATGCAACGGACAAAAGCCTCATTATTGAGCTCAAAGAAATAGAGATTTCCATAAGCATCCTTAATTGAAGCCGAAGAGAAGCCCTTTCCCATCATATAAACAATTGCAGGTTTATTCTCGGTATCATCCACGTCAGGAACCGACGCAAACCGGCCTGTTTTACGATACAGCACTCTTAACATAGGCGTTCCAGAATCCACATATTTCACCGCCATCGGTTCTGCATATCCGAATCCGCTTCCATAAGCATCGGTAAGCGAGGCTCCCCGCATAGCAATATTTTGTTCCAAAATCATCCAATCTTCCTTATTAGGAATCCTCCACCCATCCGGGCAAACACCACGATGAGCAACAGGCTTCGTTTGAGAAATGGATTCTGACAAATCTAAACGGCAACCGTCCCAATACGTTCTAGCACAATAAGTGTAAACGTTATCTGCGGTATCATTAGCTATACATTCGCCATCCGGTGATTTCACATGGCAATAAACATACTTTACGCTGTCATTTTCGCCTTCAAGATAACTTTTCATCAAACACATGTCCTCTACAAGCACAGTATCCGACCTATCCTTATAAGTACTGTCGGCATCATCCCATACAAAGTGATGAAGAACAGACGTCATTTTTATAGAGGACCAATCTAAATCCATCGCTGTTTTCCACGTATAATAACGACCATAGATTTCACAAGTGGAGTCGACTTCCCAGCACGTTGCACTAGACGACGCATCCGTATAGTTCAGGTTTTCAGCCATCCACGTCTGCGTAACATCACCCCAATTATACGTGACAGTCTTATAAGTTTTGCCGTCGCGCGAATCCGTCATCGTTCCATTAGAGTATTCAATCTTTTTATGTCCCGGCCTCCACTTATTGGAAAGACAGACGATTGAATAGTTCTCAGGGCCTCCAATATTATGAGTTTCATTTTCACGAGCTTCCGTGCATCGACCAATACCATTTTTTTGCGCATAATAACCAATTTCGTAATCAAGCATCTTTATCGTATTTGAATACAGCTGTTCCGCATCATCTCCAAAAGTAGCGACAGCGGCTGGCGTTATTTTATAATATTGGCTAAGATTGATCGGAAGAACCGCGTCAAAAAGAATCCCCGTTCGAATAATATGGACCATCATCTGCAAAACATAAGACAATTCGCCATTTACATTTTCGGCATTTTCAAATTCTCCCAAATCTTCATAAATGCCAAAACTTTCCAAGACTTCCTGCTCCGCCTTTTTACCCGCCGCAGCAAAAGACATCCCTTCGGCAAAGTATTTCTTCAACAGCGGAATTTTTAGATAACTTAATGTGTTAACGCTTATTTTCGGAGAATTCACATCTTGATACTTTCGCACATCGATTATAGCACTCAACGAAACCGGATATTTGGTAGAATCCGTAACACCACAACTGGTCGGTAAAGACGCCGCCCAAGAGGAATCCGCCGCAATCAAGGAATCGTAATTGCACGGCACCTCACGAGATATCGGATACTCCCCGGAATTCCATACACCACGCTGTTGGCAATCAGTCGCAATACAGGAATCCTGTATCTCAATCAACACATACGGGCTACCCAAAATAATATCCCCAAATGCAAACCGACCTTCGCTGTTATCGATGGTATCCACAAAAACATGACCATTCGGTTCAAGAGTTAGAGAATCCAACTCGTAAACAGCGACAACAGTCCCTTCTGCAGCATCCAAATGACCATCATTATTTTGAGAAGGAGCGTCAAGTCCATCCAATTTCATCACTTTAGGATACACATCGCCAACTCGCCCAGCCAAGGCATAGACGCCCTGCTCTTCTTCGGTACCGCCATGACCAACATTTATTGGCGAATTGGCATCTTCGGAACAGCCCGAATACATCATAAGAAGCGCAAACGCCATCATCAAGCAGAATGCCGCCCCGATAAAATCGGTCACCATCGATTTTCGATTTATTTTTTTCATGATATCCTCCTAACCCTTTTTATTTAAATGTTTATTTGTCATCGGAAAGAATTGCATATTCAAGCGATACACTTCTTCCGTTGCCTCGTCTTCTCTTGCAATCGCGATGATGCGTTTGCGGCACTCGGCAATTTCCTGAACGATTTTTTCGTAGGCTTCACGCGTGATGCCAAGCGTAAGTCCTGAAAAATGTCGTTCGTCCTGAGACACACCCTCGATAGCGTCAAGCGCGAACTCGCCCATCTGGCGGTGCAGCGTACGGACGGCTACCGGAGTCGCCTTCATGGGCCCCGTTGTCACGGATTTTTCCGTCTGTACGTAATTTCCGTCTTTGTCCTTTTGCAACAAATTCGCCTTGACCAAAAAGCTGAGCGATTCCGTCACTTCGGCGGCGGTAATTTCCGGGCGGCAAGCACGGGCAAGGGCAAGCGGTTTTGCCCCCGGCATCGAAGGCGCCAACTCGCGGAGCACCGGATTTTTCCAGTCTTCGAAAAAGCGGTAGGAATCAGCCTCTATGATTTTTACCTTGTGTGCAGAGGCGATCGCAAGCATTTTGTTGAAGAAAATCTTTTTATCTTCGTCCGTCTTGGCGTGGTCAAAGCGGACCATCTCACAGAAATAATCCCGTTCGTATTCCACAAGGGACATTGCAGAAGCAACGCGGAGCGCAGCCTCCTCGCTCAAGTTGAAGCGACCTTCGCTCACGTACTTAAGGTAAACAGGCGAAGAAAAGCCCGCCATCTCGGCGAACATCTGCCAAGTAAACGCGGACTTGGCTTTTTTATCGGCGTAATAGTCCGCAATGAACTGCCGATAACTAGTGTATTCTAGTACATCTTTCATTGTTCCTCCTAACAAACGGCTTCATAAATTCACGCCCTGCAAAAAAGCGTCACGCCGTTTCATGATTCAAATATACTATCAATTTTCAAAAAGTCAATAGTTTTTACAATATAAAATTTAGTTTTTTATCAAATTTTAGCATTTTTATAAAAAATCAATAAAAAATCAAGCTTTTTTCACAATATAGAGAGATAGTCAACAGTCATTACATCAACCGGTTCACCAACCTTAATCCGCCATGACGCTCCGCCCCCAACAACTAATGACCAATGACTAACGACTAATGACCATAAACAAAAAGAAGGCGGGCCGAAACCCGTCTTCCATTCCTCCTAACACATAATTGTTCTACGTTTTTAACCGTTTAGTTTTTGATGCAACGGACTGGAGCTTCGTGATTAAACAATCCAAACTCAACATCTCCAAAACTATAATCAGTATAATCCAATGAAGCTATATAAGTTTCGCTTCTTATCTCAAGTTGATACCTGCTATAAGCCATCCAGTTAAAGAAATTAGAATACAAACCATTGGCGATCCTCTCAGGAACCGCAATGAACCTGGCACTCAAATTATATTCTCTATTCGTAACCAACAATTTAGGGACTTCCGCATCAACAAAACTCACAGTCATCACATCCTTATACCCAAAGCCGCTGCCATAAATATCCGTAAGCGAAGCACCTTGAGCATGTATATTTTCTTGCAAAATAGCCCAATCATTTTTATTAGGGAGTCTCCACCCATCAGGACATACACCTTGATAAAGAACAGGCTTTGATTCCGGAACAACCTGAGATATATCCAATATACCGCGACCATACTTTCCTTCGCAATATTCGTATAAATTTCTAGCCGTATCAAGAACCGCACACTCGCCAGTTGGCGATTCTTCAAAGCAATACACCACTGCATTGACACCACTTTCAAGAACCTCTTCATAAAAGTCTAATTCATTGTATTTATAGGTCTTGCATCGATCTTCTACAACCACAGTATCATAAAATTCGATATAACGATTCTGAGCCACATCGTACTCTTCATTCTTTGCAATACTCGTCAAATTAATATCCGACCAACCAAGATTCATTGCAGCCCTCCACGTATAATAACGACCAAATATTTCACAAGTGGAGTCACCTTCCCAACACTTTGTGCCTCCGAGCAAATTATTTTTCAACGCACTGTCGGCATTCGAAGATGTTGTATCTGCATAGTTAAGGTTTTCTGCCATCCACGTCTGTGTGACATCGCCCCAATTATACGTAACGGTCTTGTACGTTTTACCATCACGATTATCGACCATCGTTCCATTCGTGTACTCAATCTTTTTCCATCCCGGCACCCATTTATTGGAATGGCAAACTACTGTCGCATCATTAGCACCGCCCAAAATCCTTTGTGTTTCATTTTCTCTGGATTCCGTACAACGTCCTATTCCCATATTACGGGTAAAACTACCTATTTCATAATTAATAAGCTTAACCGTATTTGCATATACTTGTTCCGCCTTTTCTCCCAAAGCCGAAATAGCCGCAGGCAATATGTCATAATATTCCATACTAATCGGAAGGAATCCACCTTGAAGAAACATCCGGCTCCTTACAAAAGGCATCATCCGTAACACATAAGACAATTCTCCATTTGCACTTTCCAAGCTTTCAAATTCGCCCAAGTCCTCATAGACACCAAAACTATCAAGGACATCTTGTTCCGCTCTTTTACACGCCGAATCAAAAGGCATCCCTTCTGCAAAGTATTTTTTCACCAATGGGACTTTCATATCCGATAACGAATTAACACTTATGTTTTGATATTTCCGCACATCTATGATTGCGCTTAATGGAAGCGGAAATTTAGTTCCCATATCAGATAAACCCAGCGAGAAACCCATTGTATATAGATCAACACATTCAGCGCCAATGCAAGAGTCCCGTACATCAACAAACACATAAGGACTGTTAAAATTCATTTCTTTGAATGTAAAGCGACCTTCATCGTTATCTACAGTATCAACGAGAAAGCGGCCCGTCGTATCAAGAGTTAGAGAATCCAACTCATAAACAAATACAACAGCCCCCACAGAAGCTTTCAATCGCTTATTATTATATTGATACTTATCATTATTTAGAAAATCAGGGCCAAGTTTCTCCAACGGAAATGATTTCGGGTATACATCGCTAGCCAGGCCGACCAAGGCGAACCCCTGTTCTTCGGCGGCACCGCCATGAGCACCGTTTATCGGAGAATTATCTTCGGAGCACCCCGAATACATCATGAGAAGAGCAAACGCCATAAACAAGCAGAACGCCGCCCCAAAGAAATCACGCACAAGCGTGTTACGATTTAAGTTTTTCATGGTTTCCTCCTAGTCCTTTTTATTTAAACTTTTGTTCGTCATCGGGAAGAACTGCACGTTCAGGCGATAGACTTCATCTGTAGCAGATTCACGTGTCGCAATCGCGATGATGTCCTTGCGGAACTCGGCAATCCTCTGCACGATTTCCTCATACGCTTCGCGGGTGATGCCAAGCGTAAGGCCAGAAAAATGGCGTTCGTCCTGCGGCACGCCCTCGATAGCGTCAAGCGCGAACTCGCCCATCTGGCGGTGCATTCCGCGGACCGCAAGCGGCGTAACATCCATCGGGCCGGTCGTCACCGTTTTTTCCGTTTGAGAATAATTGCCGTCCTTGTCTTTTTTGAGCAAGTTCGCCTTGACTAAAAAACTCAGCGATTCGCTGACTTCGGCAGCCGAGATTTCCGGGCGGCAAGCATGAGCGAGCGCCAATGGCTTTGCCCCGGGCATCGCGGGAGCAAGTTCACGGAGCACCGGATTTTTCCAGTCTTCGAAAAAGCGGAACGATTCGCCTTCCAGGATTTTAGCCTTGTTCCCATCCGCAATCGAAATCATTTTGCTGAACGCCGCCCGCTTTTCATCATCGTTCTTCGCATGATCGAACTTGACCATTTCGATAAAGAACTCGCATTCGAAATCCGCAAGATGCATGGCCTTCGCCGTGCGCCCGGCGGCCTCTTCGCTCAAGTTGAAGCGACCCTCGCTCACATATTTAAGGTAAACCGGCGACGAGAATCCCGCCGTTTTGGCAAACTCCTGCCAAGAGAATGCGGACTTCGCCTTGCGATCGGCGTAGTAGTCGGCAATATACTGGCGGTAGTCCCTGTATTCAAGTATATCTTTCATTTTTCCTCCTAACGCTCGGCCTTTTTCTAGAACTTTTTGGAAAGGTTTCACTAGCAGGCCGTTTGTCGATATTCTAAATATACTTCATTGTTTTTGAAAAATCAATAGTTTTACAATATATTTTATTGATTTTTATTAAAATTTCAACAATTACTATTAAACTTCTAAAAATCATTCATTTTTACAATATGAAATTTTAAATTTGAGTTATATTGCCGGCGTTGGAGAGTCTAACGCCATTATCCGCACGGGGAAAGCCCATTATTTTACCGCGTTACATACTAAAACAAGAAATTCGACATCTTAGTATGTAAAATCAGGCTGAAAAAAGCTTAAAAAGGGTTATAAAGCACACTTTTTCGACATAATCCCTTCAAAATCGACTTCAAAGCTGAATTTTGCCGCAATAATTACATACTAAAAGCCACAAAAGTAATTTTAGTATGTAAACAAACAAAGTAACAAAACTTCAATTACATACTAAAAAGTAAAAATGGCTTTTTAGTATGTAAATCCGACTTGGTTACGCACACAAAAAAAGTTTTTATATTTTTTTCATGGACTTTTTCACAAAAATCGACATTCCCGCCACAGATTGGCAAATCGACTACAACTCGCACGTCGCTTTTTTCGGTTCGTGTTTCGCCGACAATATTTCGGCGCAGTTTGCATCGAGGAAATTCAATGTTTTGACGAATCCCTTTGGAACGGTGTATAATCCGCTCTCCATTGCAATGCAAATCAAGGCAATCGCGAATAAGAAAGTTTTTGGAGGTCCAGAAATTTTTCAGGACATGCGCCCTGATCGCGCGGGGAACAGCGCCCCTTGGCATTGCTGGGATGCCCACGGTTCACTTTCGGCTGCAACTCGCGAAGACTGCATCGCGAAGCTGAACGAAGCCTCGGCCCATGCGCTGGACTTTTTGCAAAAAAACGATGTCGCATTCATCACGCTCGGAACTTCATTCGTATATTTTTTAAAGGACATCGGGGCGGCCGTTTCGAATTGCCACCAGCAAAACCCCAATTTGTTCATACGCAAAATGATTTCCGTAGATCACGTAGTAGCGGCACTGAAAAGCGTCGTGCAAGACTTGCAGAAAATAAAAAATGACATGCGAATCGTCTTCACAGTTTCACCGCTACGGCACATGAGCGACGGCGCGCACGGGAACACGCTTTCGAAAGCGACGCTGCAACTCGCTATAAACAAAATCATCGAAGAGCAAGACTTTACAACGCACACAACGGAAGCGGCCGTACAATACTTCCCGAGTTACGAAATCGTAATGGACGAGCTGCGCGATTACCGTTTTTACGACAGCGACATGGTTCACTTGTCCAAAACCGCCGAAGAGTACATCTTCGAACGCATGACAGAAGTTTACTGCGATGGCAAAATTCGCGACAACATCAAGCAAGTCGAGAAGTTCCTGAAAATGGCAAACCACAGAATTCAAGATGAACATTCGTCCGCCACTGTGGAATTCAGACAAAGAATGCTCGAAGAAGCCACAAAGCTCGAAAAGCAAATTGTGGGACTTGAGTTAAACGTGTAGAAGGAGATTCCCCGTCGGAGCGGGGAATGACATGCAAGATTTTACCGAACCCTTCGGCGTTTCACGCCTCAGGATGACGCATGACAATGCAAAAAAAAAGAAGGCGGGCCGCAGCCCGTCTCCTTTTTCCTCCTAACAGTATTTCCAACGTGTCTCGACAGGTCTAGTTCTTGATGCAACGGACATGGAGATTAATCTTTTCAGACCACAAAGCCCGTTGTTGCACCATCCATTTTCCGACACTTCCAATCATAACCATCGATGCTTTAGGATCTTCTGTGTAATCGTTATCAGGCTTAACAGCATAATACGTCCATCCACTCTTCGATTTAGCATCAACAACGTCTCCAAAATCAGTAAACAACAGATAGTCTCCAATCCAATATGTTTCAATACCTAAAGTTTCAACGATAAACGCCATCAGTTCATTCCAATCGCTACCAGTCGGGACTCGCCAGCCTTCTGGGCAGATTCCTTGATATGTACCTGTGGCAGCTTCAATAGAATCAACAGCAGCGGAAATTCTTTCATAATTGAAATAGTTTCCCATTTTTATCAAAGTATCACAAACGTCTTCGATACCGCCACCTGCAACGCATTCATCAAAAGAGACCATTACAATAGAAGTATCCAAGTCCAGCACTTCGGACAACGTATAGGTTCCGTTTGTAGAATTATAAACCAAATTTTCCGCCATCCATGTCCGTGTGCCATTTTCCATTTCGAAAGTAACCGTCTTGTAAGTCTTACCATCGCGAGCATCAGTCATAGAACCCAATACGGATTCTACAGTCTTAAGCGTAGCGACCCATTTCCCAGAAGAACAAGTGAAATTGAATATATATTTCTCATTTTCGACAACTTGGCCTTCATTTGCATCGGTACACTTTTCCATTCTTTTCATTAAAACGGCAAAATTCGTCACCAATTCTATTTTTCTAGTCAACACAATTGACGTATCGCGCTTATCAACCTTTTCTAAATCATCCAGTATCGAAAGCGACCAATGTGTAAAGCGGGTTCTTGTAGTTTCGTCCAAGCTATCAAGGTTTCCATTCTTTGCAAGCATTTTTGCAATATGTCTGGTGCCGATATCATCCGAAAAATCAATAAAATAATCCACAATATCCAAAGCCATTACATAGACCGAATCATTTTCATATTCGCCCTTATCAAATACAAAAGGAACATCGTACATACCAAACGCATTCAAAATATCGCGCCCCGCTTGCTGTTTCGCCTCCGCAAAGGTCTTCCCGGCTTTCACTAATTCACGCAAACGATCAGTTTCAAAGAAAGTCAACGTATTGACACTAATGTTATTTGTCACACGCAAATCAACAATAACGCTCAAAGGATTTTCATTATAAGTCTCCCAAAATTCATCTGGAACCTCGTATGTATAAGGATAACGCGGATAAACTTTAAGCATTACATATGGGCTACTAAGCGAAACGCTATCGAAGCGGAACTCCCCTGATCCATTGGTAAACGACCCGACAAAAGTTTTACCGGTCGTGTCCAAAGTTACTGAATCCAGTTCGTACATTTTCGTAAAGGCGTCTCTGTAATTCAGAGTAGCACTAGTACTCTCCTCATGATTGTTTCCGGCTACTTCAGACATCGGAACAAGCGAGACTTTACCCGCAACCGAAATATTCTCAAGCGACGCTTGGATTCCAGTTTCTTCAACAGTGCCGCCGGCAACATTGTTTCCTGAATTCGTTTCCGAGCACGCTGCGAACATAAAGGCGAGCAGCATCGCCATTTTGCAGACAAATGTTCTGCTAAACTTTGAGTAATTCATATTGTCCTCCTACCCTATCCTTTTAATTCCTGTTTCTTTGTCAATGGGAAAAGCTGCATGTTCAGACGATAGACTTCATCCGTGGCGGCATTCTTTCGAGCAATGGCAACGACTCTTTTACGACAATCGGCAATTTCTTGCACAATTTCATCGTAGCCGTCTTTGGTGATACCGAACGTGACACCCGAGAAATTTCGTTTTTCCTGAGCAACGCCTTCAATTGCGTCAAGCGCAAGTTCGCCCATTTGGCGGTGCATCGTACGGACAGCCACCGGCGTCACCCCCATAGGTCCCGTCGTCAAGGATTTGTCCGTCTGTAAGTAATTGCCTTCGTCATTTTTTTCAAGAAAACCGCCTTTGACCAAAAAGTTCAGCACATCGCTGACTTCGGCGGCGGTAATTTCTGGGCGGCAGGCATGGGCAAGCGCAAGCGGTTTTGCACCAGGCATCGATGGCGCAAGTTCTCGAATGACAGGATTTTTCCAACTTTCAAAAAAGCGGAATGAATCGCCTTCCAAGATTTTGGCCTTGTGCGCATCCGCAATGGCTAGCATTTTGTTAAAGGCAGCCTTCTTTTCGGCATCCGATTTCGCGTGGTCGAACTTGACCATTTCGGTAAAATATTCGCGTTCGTAATCGACCAAGCGCATGGCATCGGCAACGCGGGCGGTCGCTGAATCGCTCAAATTAAAGCGACCTTCGCTCACGTATTTCAGATAAACACGCGAAGAAAAACCGGCTTCGTTCGCGAACTCTTGCCAAGTAAACGCAGATTTCGCCTTTTTATCAGCGTAGTAATCCGCAATATACTGGCGATAGCTCGTATATTCTAAGATTTCTTTCATTTTTCCTCCTTACGGCAATCATTTTGGCAGCTCCTTTTTTTCGAGCGCGCTTAACATTCGAACTGAGAGTTTTATTTTTTCTCTCGTTCTTGATAACAAATATACACCCTAAATTTCAAAAAGTCAATAGTTTTACAACACAAAATATTGATTTTTACAAAATTTTTTGAGATTTTATAAAATATTATAAAATTTTAAGCATTTTTCACAACACAAGCGTATTGTAAGACGTTCGAATAAAGAGGAGATGCCCTCCCCATACGCGGATCATGACTACTAAGCAGCATAGCTGCAAGTAGTCAAAGAGATCAAGTCGGGCATGACAAAGTCAATCAAGAAATAACTGGATCCTTCAGAGCTTCGCTCTTCAGGATGACGTATGCTAATGGTGGCTCCGGCATTCCAGAATACATC
>JAEEGI010005931.1_pt1 | contig 27798 bp, 26 predicted proteins | sample 8958751 | NCBI WGS metagenome assembly JAEEGI01 (sample SAMN16246545, study PRJNA631951) | gut metagenome | biome: gut microbiome; feature: rumen; material: KS-attached | host: Bos | place: Iran: Karaj | collected 2018-10 | reverse complement strand
GTGCTGGTCTCTACCTGGAGTTGAATCTTGTCAGAATAGTACACTTTACGATTGTTCCAGTCTTCACCCTCAGTACCAGGCTTCAACTGACCGCCAAAGACATTGCCATAATTACTCTCATCACCTGCATTGTAATTATTTACATGATCTCTGTGTTCCTCATCAGTTCCACAATAGAAGAAATTCATATTTGACTTACCACGATCCGTAGAACTTACGTTCTGACAGAAGAAGTTCTTATAATCAAGAGATACTCCCTGAGGCTGATTGACTGCAGTAAAGTAAGCAGTAACAATAGCCTTCTGGCTTGCAGTCAAAGGAGCAGGAACATACCAACTTGAGCCCCACTCATTTCCATTTGCAGATGTACTACGTCTTGCAGCAGCTTCGGTGTCATTAATTATTGGTGTGTTATACACCCATGTCTGATTACTTGCTGGCTGACCAAATGTGTTAACAAACAACTGCTCAAACTTCTGAGTTGTCTGCTGGGCAGGGGTCAACGGAGCAACCTCTTTGTCACTTACGCAACTTGCGAAAGCAAGGGTTACGAAACCCATCAAAAATAACTTCTTCATCTTACTTTAAACTTTAAATTTTTAATGATTGTATTGATTCTTAATTCTTTTGAGAGAGGTCATTCACATAATGACGCTGCAAAAATACAATATAAATTGGAAAAAATAGACATATAGAGGTTAAAATATGTAAAAAAGCAGACAATCGGTTGTCTAAATCAAGTTTTTGATACAAAAATGAGGAAGATTCAAGCATTTTTTGTAATTTTACACCCGAAAACAAAAATGTCATCATGAACAAAACATTCGCGCGTACATTATTTATATTAATAGTAACGCTGTGCTGCACCACAGCATGTATCAGAGACAAATTCCAGTACTACGGCTACGAAGACGAGCTGGAGGGCTATGCTCCCGTTGACTACGTGGACCCAAGCCAGACGTGGATACTCACTAAGGAGTGTTCGAACGGCGTGGGCGGCATTCCCAACAATGCCGAACGGGTGGTTCTGCTGTCGGGAAATCCCTTTACGGACGACGGTGTCGAGATTCTGGCTGAAGTCTATACTTCGGTGCTGGCTGGACAATATGCCAACCTCAGTTTTGTGGCTCCCCCTACCATTAATAAGGTGTATGCAGCTGCATTGGGTGAAAACGGCGAATATCTGGCATTTGCCGAGTCTGCCCTCAATGCCACCATCAAGTTTGACGGCACTGTACCTACCGGCAATCCCAAGGCCATTACCCCGCAGGAGATAAAATACTGCTTCGAGGCTGAATATCCCAAACCGGGCGACTGGGACTATAACGATGTGGTAATGACGATTTCGAAGGAAATAGTGCGCGACCTGCCTAACGTGGTGGCGCTGAATGTGAGCCTCGACGCCGTGGGCTATCTTGAGCAGATAGCAGCAGCCATCCGACTGGTGGGCTATCCCAACAACAAGGTGACCATCACTCAGAACGAGAGCTCTACCTTTGTCCGTGAGCCCGAGCGCGAGCGCAAGATTCTGACAAAGAAAGAACTGCAGTTTGCTTCGCTCAATGGTCATGCTGTCATCAACCTTTTCGACGATGCCCACCTGGCTATGTATCATAGCGACAAGGACGGCAACGTGTATCGCCGATACTTCAACACCATCGAGAATCCTACGTCCGACAACAAGGGTGCCGTTCAGCCAGCAGTGAAGGTGACTTTCTACCTCGACTTCGACGACGGAAACATGGCCCGCAACTTCCAGCTGACCGAACTCGACCCCTTCATTCTGGTGCAGTATGGTACGGCTGGCGACAATTTCTGGGAGATTCACACCTACCCCTACAAGTTGCACGAGGTGGTTTATCACTATTACAACGGTGCTGCCTCGAGCTACAACAACCTCTTCACATGGGCCATCCCCATCCCCGACGGCGATTTCCGCTATCCGCTGGAGGGCGAGCCGATGGGCATGTTGAAGAACAGCATTGTGTCGGGTTCGTATCAAACCATCGGTCATTCGTTCGGAGAGTGGGTAATGGACGCCACTTCTGCCCGCGATTGGTACGAATACCCTGCAGATGGCGCAGTGTACTAATCTCTAAAAATACCCGTTATATTTGTTCAGTCCCAAACATGACAATTATGACAAATGACACTGTCAGTTTCTGACCAGCGAGATTCCTGAAATACCTCAAATTTTGTCCATACTTATATATAATATATTATATTAAGTATAAAGTATAAAATTATTTCGCACTTTTTCCAAAAATTCGCTCTCTCGGGATATGACACTGTCATTTGTCACGTTTGTCATGCTCCCGAGCATTTTTAGCTCCCAGGGGAGGGAAAATTTTTTCCTTGGTATAGTAGCAAATACTACTATCAACACCCCGTTTTACATATAACAAACACCCTCTCATAGACTGTCATCCGGAGCCGCTTTTCCTCTCTCCGACCGCCCTTTTCCGCAATCCGAGCCCCCATTTCATTCATCTGTCGTCTAAATCCTCATTGAGAAATATATCATAAAGGCGTACAAAAAAGCGGGGCATCTGCATCACGCAGGTGCCCCACTTCGTTTCAAAAACTATAATTATTTAAGTATTTGATGTCTTACTTATTCGTTCGCTGGGATACTAGTGGAATTAGTCATAGTCTTACCAGAAGGATAATCATACCATTTGGTCCTGATACCAACACGCTCGCTTACAGGCGATGTTGCCCAAGCAGCAAACGAATTCTCACGGAACTTGTTAGTAAACTTGCTAGTTACCAGCTCATTGGTCTCCTTGTTAGTATAGGTTGCCGTGTATGTAATTTCAACCTCTTCTGCAGCAGTTGTACCTGCATAAGCATCCTTAATATTAGTACGCTCAGTTGGCCAAGCCCAGTCAACAGGAATCATCACTACGTGAGGATAAATATCATCATTGGGGAATGCATAGGTCTTATTGGTGGTGCTAACCTCGATAGAAACGGGCAGTTCCTCGAACTTGCCGTTCCATCCTGCAGGAACAGCAACCGTGCACTCAGCAGGAGCCACACCGCTTATAGAATTACCACCATTACCACCAGTGTTAATCATCACACCCTTGTTCTGACCCATTGCCAGATGAATCTCCTGACCTTCAAACAGGTAAGTGTCACCGATCTTAGCCTTAATCTCGTAAGTAGCACCAGCAGCTACGAGCTGAACCTTCAGCTGTGTCTTGTCGTAGATCACCTTACCAGCATTCTCGTCAGTTCCCTCTTCCTTCACTACATAAGAAACCTTCAATACTACGTCATTCATATCGTAGTCAGTATTCAGCGTCTGGTCCTCGAAAGCGTAGGTATAAACTGCGGGATCACCATAGATCTTACCGCCGCCACCGCCAGGATTGTTACCCATACCCGTGCAGTCACCCTCTGGGATAATCAGAGCAGAAGAATTTTCGGATGTATATTTAGTTATTTGGTTATGTATTAACCAATATGCCTCACTATACACATTTGTCTGTCCATCAGTATATTTACCATTGCTCTTGTGATATGCTTCATTTGTATCCCAATCAAAATATACATTATTCTGAGTAGTCACATCGCCAGACCTTCCGATAAAGATTTTCCCTGTTTTAACGATAGCATACGAGCCCTGAGCTGTAGGCCCTGAGAACGTAGTGCTGGTTACAAACAATTCTCCAACATTAATCTCACTAAGATTGTATAAGGTTTGAGTTGCCTGATTGAACTCTGCACGTCCATCAACATCCAAACGGCTATGGTCAAGTAAGGTCAATGTGCCAATACCTGCATTCTCCGTGAAGTGCAAATAGCAACCATTGATAACTTTTGAATTATAAGAATCACCTGCCTGAGTATTTGTACGAGCAGTAATATGACCAAAGTTTGTGAAGATACCTCCTGATGTATTGCGAAGAACATCTACGACAATAGTTCCATTATTATAGAAGTCTGAACCGTTAACATTCAATTCACCATCAAACTCAATAGAACCCGCATTATAGCATGGCGCACCGTTATTGACATTAAAGGATTTACCAGCAGCTCCAGTAATCTTACCGCCAGGCATAACAACAATACGACCTGCATTGCTCATGCCTGTAGTGCCATCAATAACTATCTCACCACCAGAAGCTACAACAAGGGTTGGACCATTTAGTGTATTGCCATTCAAATGCAACTTACCTTCAATATAGATAACTCGCTCATTAGTTACACCATATGTGCCATTAATGTTAAAAACAGTAGTAATCTCTTCATCAGCAGGAATTCTAAAATGCATACCATCGCTGTGCGCAATATAGAAGTTACCATCAGATGTGTACTGCAAATCAGACAATGTCCTTCCAGAAACTTCTTGGAAAGATGCTTCTGTCAGAGCAGCATATTGCTGCATTTCCTCAACTGAAATCTGAAGAGTATTCAAGTCCCATGATCCAGTACTATTACGAGCTTTTTTCGGATTCAGATAATCATCTAATGTCTTTACATAGTCGGGATAAACACTGGCATTCTCAGCGGCACGACTTGTTGCAGCAGCACTTGCCCCACCGATGTTAGCAACTATCTGACCATTCTTTACATCAACTGTGTTGACAACACTACGATTTTTACTATCGTACGTAGCCACATAGACCTTCTCTAATGAGTTAGGAAGAGTGAAAGAGGTAGAAAGAGCCTTTCCTTCCTTAACTGTCTCCATAGCAAAGAATTTTGCGCTGCTGTCATACAGGGGATTCTTGTCATAAACAGCCACTGTATACTCTTGGTCTAAACCCAAGTTAACAGAAATATTGGCAGTCACTTGAGAAGCCATATCCCAAGTCTGACCATCAGGAATCACAAAACCGAGCTGAAGCTCAGCATTCTCTTTTGCCTTCTGAGCCTCGTCAACAGGGCTCATGGCTGTAACATCCTTGGTACAGCTGCTGATACCAGCAACGATAGCCAAAGCTGCTAAACCGTTCATCAAATACTTCTTGTTCATTTTTATAAAATTTTTAAGTTAATATATTACACGTTCATTGATTCTGCAAAGATAAAGAATAAAATTCTTTCCACAAAATAAAAATGCGACAAACTGCCAATTTTTAACATTTCAGGCACAAAACAATAAGAAGACTCTGCTTTGAGACAAGCGAGAGAAAGCCAAATGGCCAAATGGTATCAAAAACTAATAGTTTGTGGTTCTGCCACCTCGTGGATGCTGAATGAACTGACAAACTCTAAAGGAGCAAAGAGCACCACCACCGCATATCGTCTTTCTAGAGGTGGAGAGCGTAAAGAATGACGAGAAACGTCATGACGATATCGTTATATGCTTCACACCAGCGAGACGGGTATATTGCGCTTTAATGAGATCCGCCGTCTGATGTCACCTGAAGGTCACCTGAAAAGAAAAAGCACTTGCGAGGAACTCGTAAGTGCTTGATATTCAGTAGTGGACCAGCCAGGGCTTGAACCTGGGACCTCCAGATTATGAGTCTGTTGCTCTAACCAACTGAGCTACAAGTCCGATTTGCGGTGCAAAGGTACGAAAAAAAGTGAAAAGTGAAAAGTGAAAAGTGAAAAATTTGTTTCCGTTCCCCATAATTTTACCATTTTTTTGTAATTTTGCCGCCATAATGGAGAAGTTGATATTGGAAAAAGGCTGTCAGGCCGTTGTACCTTGCGTGGCAACCATCGGTATGTTTGATGGGGTTCACAAGGGTCATCGTTTTGTGCTGAAGCAGGTTTGCGACTATGCAAAGGCTCAGGGATTGGCTTCGTGCGTGATTACGTTCGACAGGCATCCTCGCGAGGTGGTGCAGTCGGATTGGCACCCGAAACTGCTGACAACCTTTGAGGAACGGATGCAACTGTTGAATCAGACTGGTATTGACCGCTGTGTGGTGGTGCCCTTCACGAAGGTGACTGCTGGTCTCAGTGCACGCGATTTTATGCAACTGATGGCTGACAGACTGGGGGTAAAAGTACTGTTGACAGGCTATGACAACCGCTTCGGCCACGACCGCTCGGCTTCGTTTGAGGATTATGTGAGCTATGGACTGATGGAGGTGAAAAGGCTACCAAGTCTTTCCCCTAATGGCGAGGAGAGTCAGGTGAGTTCGTCGATGGTGCGAAAGCTGCTGGAAGAAGGCAATGTGCGTGAGGCTGCTGATGCCTTGTGCTATCCCTATCAGATAACTGGAACGGTGGTAAAGGGCGAGCATGTAGGTACGAAATTAGGATTCCCTACGGCCAACCTGCAGCTAATCGACCCTCATAAACTGATTCCTGCCCCTGGCGTCTATGCCGTGAGAGTAACGGTCAATGGTCCGCTCGGCACTTGTGACGCTTTTACAAAGGCCACAGGCCGACTAAAAGAATGGTCAATGGTCAATGGCAATAAGGGGATGATGAACATCGGTACCCGGCCAACGTTTGGTGAGCATCAACAGACACTGGAGGTGCATATTCTCGATTTCAAGGGCGACCTCTACGACAAGGAGGTGAAAGTGGAATTCATAGAGCGACTGCGCGATGAGCAGCGTTTCGAGAGCAAAGAAAAGTTGACGGCTCAACTATTAAAAGACGAAATGGAAATCAAGAATTTAAAGATATGAAGAATTCAATTATTTATACATTGGTGTTTCTCGCCTTGCAAATCATTGCTACATTTGCTGTCACCACAACATGGGCGCTGATTAACAAGAGCACAGACTTCTCCATCATGCCGCTGATCATCTCCATCACGCTGTTCAGTGGCTTGGTGATTACCGTATTCCTCATGGCAAAATGGGCTGAGGTTTCACTGAATTGGCTACTCACCAAGCAGTGGACCGTCTTGGTATGGGCTGTGATAGCCGCCTTGGGATTGGTGATTCCCATCACGTGGCTACAGGAGCTGATGCCCGAGCTGCCCAACTGGATTGAAGACGATTTGCAAATGCTAATGGGTTCCTATTGGGGTTATCTTGCTATCGGCCTGTTGGCTCCGTTGGCAGAGGAGGTAGTGTTCCGTGGAGCCGTCTTGCGTTCGTTGCTCGCCCAGATGAAGCCCTGGACGGCAATAGCTATTTCAGCCCTGCTGTTCTCGATTGTACACATGAATCCTGCCCAGATGCCCTTTGCCTTCCTTGCCGGTATTCTGTTGGGATGGATGTATTGGCGCACAGGTTCCATCCTGCCTGGTATGGCTTACCATTGGGCCAACAACTCGATAGCCTACATCATCCTCCGCACTTATCCCGATCCGGAATTCAAACTCATTGATATCTTCCAAGGTTCCCAAACACATGTCTATATGGCTGTGTTCTTTTCGCTGCTCATCGTTGCGCCTGCGCTCTATCAGTTGCAGTTGAGAATGAAAAGAAGTGAAAAGTGAAAAATTATGGCGGGCCGCTCGTCAACCTATGACTGGCAGCCCGCCCTTCGTTAGTATGTTATGAAAAATTTGAGAGAACAGAAACTTCACAGTTTCTTACTTGTTTTAACTAAACATGAAAATTATTATAGAGAAAGCATAGAAAAAATTCTCGCTAATCCTTTGCCACTGTCTCCGGCATAGCCTTCGCAGTGTCGGCAGGCATTTCTGAGATAATCTCTGCCTGCATAGGGGTAACATCAGCAGAATCGACAGCGAAGGAATAGCTGTTGGCATACTCGACCCGAGGGTCGTTCCAACTGGCATCCCAAGGACGCTGCAGGGCTCCACCTATGGTAAGGATGATAGCCACCACTGCTGCTGCCTTGAAGAGAGGCATCAGTCGCTGCTTGAGCGAAATCTCACGAGCCTTGACCGTTGCCTGAGGCTCTTCCTCTTCTATCATAGACAGGATGCGTGCATCGAAATCGTCGCCCAGATGATGAGCGTCCATCTCCTCCGACTCATAGTTGAAGAGTGCACGGTATTGTTCCAGTTCAGCAGGAATCTCCTTCTGACTGAAGAATGCACGCAGAATACCTTCTTCTTCGAGGGAGGTCTCTGCTGCCCAATAGCGCTCCAGGAGTTGTTCGATGTACTTATAATCCATTTCTTTGTGTGGGGAATTTTTGTCCCCTCTATCATAAAAGACGAATGGGAAAAACAAAAGTTACAGGAAAACGAAATTTTTTTTATTTATCTACTCTACTAAACTTTTCCTTAATGGTTTGACGGGCTCGGAAGATATTGACTTTCACCTGTTCTTCCGAAATGTCGAGTATCGCGGCTATGTCCTTATAGCTCTTCCCTTCAATATCACGAAGCTGCATACAACTGCGCTGTTTCTCAGGCAGTTGGTTGATGAGTTGGCGCACCAATCGGATGCGGTCGCGCTGTACGGCCTGTTCCTCGGGATTGGCATGATGGCTATCGTCAGAGGGTTCTTTCTCCGTTTCAATCGAGAGGGTCTGGTTGCCCATATATCGCGTCTTGTCAACGGCCAGGTTACGACAGACGGTCAGACAGAAACTTTCGATATTATCTATCGCATCCCAGTTATTGCGCCTGTTCCACACCTTTATCATCGTTTCCTGTACAACATCCTCCGCATCAGCAGGATTGAGGGTGATGCGGAGTGCCAATCTGAAGAGCTTGTCTTTCAGCGGCAGGATATCGTTTCGGAAACTTACCATGCGGCTTTACTTGATGACTGTGCCGTGCTGGCCGTCGATAGCAGTAGCGAGGGTAATGATAACTCTGCCCACACCTGCATCAACAGCTTTCAGGGCGTTTTCTATCTTTGGCAACATACCACCCGATATGGTGCCGTCGGCCTTATAGCGTTCAAAATCGTCGCGGGTAATCACAGGAATCACCGACTCGTCGTCGTCAGGATTGCTGAGCACACCCTTCTTCTCAAAACTGAAAATCAGCGTCACATCATAATCCTTAGCCAAGCCCTTTGCCGTCTCGGAGGCAATGGTATCGGCATTGGTGTTGAGGATATGCCCCTCGCCATCGTGCGTCAGAGGAGCCATCACGGGAGTTATGCCTGCCTCTATCAGATGCCCTAATGTCTGGTGTGCCACATCATCGACATCACCTACGAATCCATAGTCAACACCATCCTTCAGGGGGCGCTTATGACTGCGTATCACATCGGCATCGGCACCTGTCAGTCCGAGGGCATTCACACCGTTCGCCTGCAGGCGTGCTACCAGATTCTTGTTGACCAAGCCGCCATAGACCATTGTCACCACCTCCAGCATATCGGCATCCGTGATGCGGCGTCCGCCCACCATCTGCGTCTCAATGCCCAACTTGGCAGCCACCTGGGTAGCCCTGCGACCTCCACCATGCACGAGCACCTTACGTCCCTCGATAGCACTGAAGTCGTTGAGCAGTTGCTCCAGCTGAGCGTCGTCTTCCACAACGGCTCCGCCCACTTTTACTATTGTCAGTTTTTCTTTCATCGTTTCGAGATTTCGTTATTCCAGATAAGTGTAACCATAAAGGCCTGAACGATAGTTCGACAGGAATTCCTTGCCCTCCTCAAGCGTAATCTTGCCTTGTTTCACACTCTTGGCTACCCATATCTCCAACTGGCGCACCAGTTTCTTGGGCTCATACTGCACATAGTCGAGCACCTCTGCCACCGTCTCACCGTCGATAATCTGGTCGATGTGGTAGCCTCCGTCCTTGACAGAGATATGTACTGCGGTGGTGTCGCCAAACAGATTGTGCATATCGCCCAAAATTTCCTGATAGGCTCCCACGAGGAATACGCCCAGATAGTATTTATCGTTCTTGCGCAGCGCATGAACAGGCAGCGAGTGGGAATTGTGGCGATTCGTCACAAAGTTGGCAATCTTGCCATCCGAGTCGCAAGTAATGTCCTGAATGGTGGCATTGCGCGTTGGGCGCTCGTCGAGTCGCTGGATAGGCATGATGGGGAATAACTGGTCGATGGCCCATGAGTCAGGCAGGCTCTGGAACAGCGAGAAGTTGCAGAAATACTTATCAGCCAACAACTTGTCAATATTCATCAGTTCCTCGGGAATATGCTTGAGACTCTTTGCCAAAGCGTGAATCTCGTGACAAACGCTCCAATACATGGCCTCCACCTCAGCACGCGTCTTCAAATCGACAATACCATGCGTAAACAAATCGAGCACCTCTTCACGGATCTGCTCAGCATCGTGCCAGTCTTCCAGCACATTGCGAGGCGAGAGGTTGTCCCATATCTCGTACAGGTCCTTCACCAACTGATGACTGTTCTCGTCGGGTTCGAACTCCTCAGGCATCTCAGGCAGAGAAGCAGTCTCCAGAACGTCAATCACCAATACCGAATGGTGAGCAGCCAACGAACGCCCGCTCTCCGTAATCAGGTTAGGATGAGGAATACCATTCTTATTTGCCATATCAACAAATGTGTAGATACAGTCGTTGACATACTCCTGAATGCTGTAGTTCACCGAACTCTCAGAACTGGGCGAACGTGTGCCGTCGTAGTCAACACCGAGTCCACCGCCACAATCCACGAAATCAACGTTATAACCCATCTTGTGGAGCTGCACATAGAACTGTGAAGCCTCGCGCAAGGCAGTCTGAATGCGTCGTATCTTCGTAATCTGCGAACCGATGTGGAAGTGAATCAGTCGCAGACAGTCGCGCATATCCTTCTTGTCGAGCAAATCGAGCGCTTCCAGCAATTCGGCACTGGTCAGTCCGAACTTAGAGGCATCGCCCCCACTCTCTTCCCACTTACCACTACCACTGGAGGCCAATTTGATGCGGATGCCGATATTGGGGCGCACACCCAGTTTCTTAGCCTCGCGAGCTATCAGATCCAATTCGTTAGGTTTCTCCACCACAATGAATATCTGCTTGCCCATCTTCTGTGCCAGCAGTGCCAATTCGATGTACGACTGGTCCTTATATCCGTTACAGATAATGATAGAGTCGCTCTGACACTGAACGGCAATCACTGCGTGCAACTCAGGTTTCGAACCAGCCTCAACACCCAGATTAAACTTACGTCCGTGCGAGATAATCTCCTCAACCACAGGTTGCATCTGATTGACCTTGATGGGATAGACCACATAGTTCTCGCCCTTGTAGTCGTATTCCTCAGAAGCCTTCTTGAAACAGCTCCACGTCTTCTCGATACGGTTGTCGAGGATATCGGGGAAACGCAATAACACCGGAGACTGGACATCACGCAGTGACAGTTCGTCCATCACCTCGCGGATATCAATTTCCGTACCATCCTTACAAGGTGTCACATAGACGTTACCCTTGTCGTTGATACCAAAGTAACTGGTTCCCCAGCCATTGATGTTGTAGAGCTCCTTAGAGTCTTCAATCGTCCATTTCTTCATGATTGTTCTTGTGGGTTATAGATTTAACAGCTCGCGTAGTGCATCCACGCTCAGTTGAATTTTCTCAAAGCTGTCCATCAGACTGACGTCGAGCGTATAGCGTGCCTTGGTGTAGAATTCCTCGCGCTTGCCCACCTGTTCAGTGATGAATTTTATCAGTTCCTCCGGACTTTTTCCTTTGATCAGCGGGCGCTCCACCTTGCCCATCAGCAGGTGTTTATACAGCACCTCGGGTGTGGCCTTCAGATAGCACACATCGCCCTGACCGTTCAGATAGTCAATATTGTCAAAGAAACAAGGAGTGCCGCCTCCGCAACTGATGATGACGTCCTCGAACTCAGCCACCTCGTGCAGCATGTTGTATTCTATCTTGCGGAAGCCCTCTTCGCCACGCTCAGCGAAAATCTGCGCTACCGTCTTGTGCATTCTGCTCTCGATATACCAGTCGAGGTCGTAGAACATCATGCCCGTCTCCTTCGAGAGAGCCTTGCCCACGGTGGTCTTCCCTGAGCCCATGTAGCCTATAAGGATGATGCGACGCATTATTTCCTCTGTTTGTCAATGATAGCCATACACTCGTCGAACGACAACTCGGCAGCACGCTGGTGTACGTTCTTAGGCAGGCGATAGTTCTTGCCGTCGTAAGCCAGATAGGGACCGTAGCGACCATCTATCACCTCCAACTTCGCATCTTCCTCGAAAGTCTTCAAATGGCGCTTCTCCTCCTGCTGACGCTTCTCGTTGATGAAAGCCACAGCCTCGTCGAGGGTGATGGCCATCGGGTCAACCGTCTTAGGCAGGGAAGTGTATTTCTTCTTATGCAGGATGTAAGGACCGAAGCGACCAGTACCAATGACCACGTCAGCTCCTTCGAGCGTACCAACGGTGCGAGGCAGTTTGAAGAGTTCCAAAGCCTCCTCCAGCGTCAGCGTCTCCATGCTGAGTTCACTGGGCAGCTGGGCAAACTGTGGCTTGACGCTATCTTCAGCAGAACCAATCTGCACGACGGGACCGAAGCGGCCTATCTTGGCAAATACGGGACGACCGCTCTTGGGGTCCTTACCCAGTTCGCGCTCACCGGCCTTATGTTCCTGACGGGCATTCAGCGTCTTGTCCACTACAGGTTCAAAGCTCTTGTAGAATCCCTTCATCATACTCGTCCATTTCTCTTTGCCCTCGGCAATCTTATCGAAGTCGTGCTCCACCTTGGCAGTGAAGTTATAGTCCATGATTTCCTTAAAGTTATCCATCAGGAAGTCGTTCACCACGATACCGATATCTGTAGGCAGCAGTTTTCCCTTATCCGAGCCGACCAGTTCCTTGCGAACCGACTGCTTGATTTGCTTGCCCTTCAGCGAGTCGATGGTGTAAGTGCGCTCCTCACCCTTCTTATCGCCTTTATGCACGTAGTCGCGCTGCTGGATGGTGGAAATGGTGGGGGCATAGGTTGAAGGGCGACCGATACCCAGTTCCTCCAACTTGTGCACCAGCGAAGCCTCAGTATAGCGAACAGGTCCCTGGCTGAAGCGCTCGGTAGCCAGAATCTCACGACGAGTGAGTTCCTGACCTTTCTTCAACGGAGGCAGGATATGACCTATCTCCTCGTCCTGTTGGGCGTCATCATCATACGACTCACGATACACCTTGATGAAACCGTCGAATTTCACCACCTCGCCTTGAGCCACAAACTGCTCGTTGATACCGCTGATAGAGATGTTAACGGTGGTCTTCTCAATCTCGGCATCAGCCATCTGACTGGCTGCAGTACGTTTCCAGATCAGGTCGTAGAGTTTCTTCTCCTGAGCCGTACCCTCTATCTCCGTCTGCTCCATATAGGTGGGACGAATAGCCTCGTGCGCCTCCTGTGCACCCTTGGAATTGGTGCGATACTGGCGCGACTTGCAATATTCTTCGCCATAAAGTTTCTTGATTTCCTCCTTGCTGGCATTGATGCAGAGCGCAGAGAGGTTGACAGAGTCAGTACGCATGTAAGTAATGCGTCCGTTCTCATACAGGTGCTGCGCAACCATCATCGTCTGGCTGACGGTGAATCCCAATTTGCGGGCAGCCTCCTGCTGGAGTGTTGATGTAGTGAAGGGAGGTGCCGGTGTGCGCTTCAGCGGTTTCTTGCTGACACTCTCCACCGTGAAGGTAGCCTCCTTGCACTGTTCCAGGAACTGCTCCACCTCCTCGTGGGTCTTGAAGCGCGTACCCAGCAGGGCTCTTACTTCCGATTGTGAGCCGTCGGCATTGGTAATGGCGAAAATACCGTTCACACTATAGAACGATTCGCTCTTGAAATTCTGAATCTCACGTTCACGCTCAACAATCAGGCGCACAGCCACACTCTGAACGCGACCGGCTGAAAGCGCTGGTTTTACCTTACGCCAAAGAACAGGTGACAGTTTGAATCCCACCAAGCGGTCGAGCACACGGCGAGCCTGCTGTGCGTTCACCAGATTCATGTCCAGGTGACGTGGATGATCAATAGCCTCCAAGATGGCAGGCTTGGTAATTTCGTGAAAGACGATACGATTAGTTTTTTCCTCGTCGAGTCCCAAGACCTCACACAGATGCCACGAGATAGCCTCTCCTTCACGGTCTTCATCGGATGCGAGCCAAACCTTCTCAGCCTTCTTGGCACTTGACTTGAGTTCCTTCACCAGTTTTTCCTTTTCCTCAGGAATCTCATATTCGGGTTCGAGCGTCTGAATATCGATGCTCATTTCCTTCTTCTTCAGGTCGCGGATGTGTCCGTAGCTGGACATCACCTTGAAGTCGTTACCTAAAAATTTCTCGATTGTCTTTGCCTTGGCTGGCGACTCTACAATCACTAAGTTCTTTTGCATATTCTCGATAAATAATAGTTTCGGGCTGCAAAAGTATGGAAAAAGTTTGGTTACACCTTATATATATAGAAGAATTTTGCTTTTCTTAACATTTGGAGGCCAAAAATCGTTCTACCGAATGCCGGATACTGAGAAGTCCGAACTCTTCAGGGCGCACCTTGTCGAGGGCAATCCAGATGCATTCGGCAGCATCATCGGAAGCTTTTACGACAACATCGTCATCCACGTGCACCAGATAGTCCATGTCGATGGTGTGTACACCCAGTCCGCTATACTGGTAGATGTTCGGACTGGAAAAGAGGTACTCCAACTTCCCCACCTCCAGTCCTGTCTCTTCTTGAATCTCCCTTCTCATCCCCTCCTCAGCCGTTTCATACATATCCACGAAACCGCCCGGCAGGTCGAGCGTACCTTTTGCCGGGTCCTTGGCTCTGCGCACCACCAGCAGTTCGCCCTTGCCGTTCATGATAAAGGCAGCTGTGGCAGCACAGGGATTGGCGAAATAGACGAAGCCACAGTCCTGGCACTGCTTGCTCTTGAAACTATGAATCACAAAATGCTTACTGCCGCAAATCGGGCAGTAAGCAAATTTCTCCAAGGGATGTTCCATTACCAATTGTCTGTTCTGAAGGGGAACAGCGGCATGTTACCACCGTTCTTCACATTACCAATCTGGAAATTCTTGAAACAATAGCGAACGGCAACGGGTTTCTTCACCTTCGGCGAGTGCACGATGATGGCCTCGTCCCAATAGCCTCCGCCCGGTTGCCAGAAGTGTTTGGCCTCAGCAGGATAGAACACCTTGTCTTCGCCGGCTATCTCAAAGCCTTGCATCTTGTCGAAGGGAGCATCACACCAGTAGTTGTCCTGTGTATGGATAAAGATGGTGTCGTTCTTAATGGTCATATCCTTATACGACGAACTCTTATACTGAATGGTCTCGAAGCCATAGTCGCGATTCAGGGCAGTAAAAGCCAGACGCTCGCCTACCGGCTGCTTCTGAGTGGGGTGAATCTGGTTGATTTCGTTCGGATAAACCAAGTCGTTGGTAGAAACCAGCGAACTGTTGGGGATAATCTGACTGGCCTTGAACTGCTGTTCACGCAACTTGGCACCACTGACGCCGTCGATGCCGTCGCCATAGACATAAGGTGCAATCTCAACGAAATAGAAGGGAATCTCGCCCAGTCCGAACTGCGAGCGCCACTGTTCTACGAGCAACTTCATACGCTGAGAGTACTGGTCGCCCGGATCGTCCACATTCGAACAACCCTGATAGTAGAGAATACCCTTCACGGTAGCCTTCAGGATGGGATTGAACGTTCCGTTGCCCCACAGCAGCGAACGGTGGTAGTCCCACTGCGCCCATTTCTTGCAGATAGCGACAGAGTCGGTGGGGTCGTTGGTATATTTCTCCAAATTCTCCTTGGTCAGCCAGCTTTCCACGCGCGAACCACCCTTGTTGGCCTCGATGATACCGACGGGGATATCGAGGGTGCGACTCAGCAGACGGGCAAAGAAATAACCGGTGGCAGAAAATTCGCCCACCGTCTTAGGCGAGCAGACGCGCCATTCTGCCTGTGCGTCGTTCAGCGGTTTGCTGCTCATCACACTGGGAATCTTGATGCTGCGCACGCCCTTTGAGTTGATGGCATCCAGCACATGATGGTTATAATCCTTCACCGGACACATGCCGAAACCCTTGACGGGCATCTCCATGTTCGACTGTCCCGCGCACACCCATACCTCGCCCGCGAGTACATTATTAATAGTAACAGCACCTTCACCGTCGTCGAACGTGATGCTCAACGGGGTGTAAGAAGCCTTGGGCGATTTCACCGTCAACAGGAACTGACCGTCCTTGCCGACTTTCGCAGTGCTCTTCTGCTGGCTCCACGAGGTAGTTGCCGTGACGGTACTGTTGGGTTTTGCCCACCCCCAGAGCCGAACGTCCGTTTGCTGTTGAATCACCATGTTGTCGCCAACCAAATGCGACAACTTCACTTTTGCCTGTGCTCCCCAAGCGAGGGTTGCAACGACTGCCAATGTTAGAATTCGTTTGAACATGTTTAAAGTTTTTAGTCGTAAATTTCTTGCAAAGATACAAAAAATCATTATCTTTGCAAGCAACAAAACGAAAAAATAATGAAAATGCTGAAAACTCTATTCGCTTGTGCCATGCTTCTTATACCTGCTATGGCATCTGCACAACAAGGTTTTGAAATGGATTTATGGCCCACCTCGCCTAAAACGTCCAATGGCGACCCTAACGATCAGGCAAAGGTGACCGTTTTCCTGCCCGAGAAGAAAAAAGCCACTGGGCGCGCCATCTTGATTTGTCCCGGTGGGGGTTACCATCACCTGGCTTTCGAGAAGGAGGGAACACTGTGGGCTCCCTATTTCAATGCCCAGGGCATAGCCGTCATTGTCTTGAAGTATAGGATGCCCCATGGGGTTTCCAACGTACCCCGGGAGGATGCCGAGGAGGCCATGCGCCTCATCCGCAGAATGGCAGAGGATTGGAACATCAACACCTCCGACGTAGGCATCATGGGCTTTTCGGCAGGCGGACATCTGGCTTCCACCATTGCCACCCATTCCAAGGGCGACGCAGCCCCCAATTTCCAGATACTGTTCTATCCCGTCATTACGATGGAGGCCGGTGTGACGCATCAGGGCTCTCGCGAGAACCTGCTGGGCAAGAAACCCAAGCGCAAGTTGCTGAATGAGTATTGCAACGAGCAGCATGTAACTGCCGCCACCCCTCGTGCCTTTATCATTCTGGCACACAACGACAAGTCTGTGTCGCCCCTGAACAGTATCACCTACTACGAAGAACTGTGTCACCACAAGGTGCCCACCTCTCTGCACATCTATCCTGAGGGCGGACACGGCTTCGGCATTCTGGAGTCGTTTCCCAACCACTACGAGCTGATGACGGAACTGCGGGAGTGGTTGCGCAGTTTCTAAGGCCTGTCAGGCACACATTTTCGGATTTCTACAGGAATCGTCTCCACGTGGGACGATTCTTTTGTAATGGTCAGTCGCACCATACAAGCCCTGGTGTTGATGGGTTTCTGCTGGTCAAAGATGAAATTGCCGATGCTGTAGTAGATGGGCTTTCCCCGATACGTCTCAACGGTCTGCAACGTATGGGTATGGTGACATATCAGGGCGTCAGCCCCTGCATCGACGAGCTGATGCGCCTGCATACGCTGCTGGGGCGTAGGTTTCAGCATGTGTTCCCCACCCCAATGCATCGAGACAATGATAAAACCCTGTGGGTCGGCGGCTCTCAGTTGGCTGACCCTTGCCACGAGCGAGTCCATATCCTCGTTGCTCACCGACGCCTTCTCGGGCAGATAGGAAAAATTCTCCAACGGCATTTGCAGCGAGGCCAGCAGATAGACCTTCCTCGGCCATGTAGCCAGTACGACGGGCTTGGCGGCCTCACTCATGGAGTCGCCCACGCCGACAGGCACCATACCGGCTGCCTCGATGTTCCGCTTCGTATCGGTCAGCCCTGCCCTGCCCTGGTCAATGCTGTGGTTATTGGCCAGATTCAGGTGCGTCACCCCATGCCGCTTCAGGGCATCGAGCCATTCGGGTTCTGCGCGGAAGATGTATTTCTTGTAAACGGGTTGCTTGATTTTTGTCGCCGGACATTCCAGGTTGGCCACCACCAGGTCGCTGCTTTGGAACACGGAATCGACGAAAGGCGAGAACACATAGTCGATACCCCGATGCTCGACGTATTGCCGCACACCGCGATCAAGCAAGATATCGCCTGTGAAAGTGATGGTCAGCGAATCGCTGACCATCAGTATTGACAATAAAAGACTTAACATCCTGAGCTGTAGAAGATGAACTCGTTGTCGAGACTCTTGCCTCCCAGCGGCACGATGATTTCCTTCATCCAGTCGGGAATACCCTTGTCGGGCTGAGTCTTCAGGTTCTCCTGCCACTCTTCGTCTGTCGTGCGCGGAGCAGAGATGTCCTCCTGGAATTCACGATAGGAGAAGACGGCTCCTCGGGTGAGATAGAGATAGCCGTCGATTTCCACGACGACATAAATCTGGTGTGCAGGACCTACAGCCTCATAGAGCACAGACTTACCGGGGTTGTTGCCGGCATTAGCCGTATAGACGTCTGCCACAACGGCAATCGACTTATCGGCACCGTTCACGTCGCTCCACCCCATCAGATACTGGTCGGGCTCCTTAATCAGGTTCAGTGTGATATATTCGAACGACGAACCGATGTGCTCTATCTGGCGATACTCCTGTTCGGTCAGTCCCTTGCCTGCCAGTTCTTTCTTGCTGCAAGCCAACAGGAACTCAGCCTGTTCGCGCAGGTCGTTGGCAGCTGTGGTACCCTTCTCCGTCACGAGGTCGAAGCGCTTCAGCACGTCCATCGTAGCGTCGATGAGTTGGATGGCTTTTGTCCAATAGGCCACGTTAGGCTCTACATAGCCCTTCACGTAAGGCTCGGGGGGACCTCCGCCTCCGCACTCAGCACCCATGGGCTGTTTGGCATAGAGGATGGCATCGTGTTTCAGTTCTGCCCATGAGGCAAGCGCCGCGTTCATGTTCTTCTTGTCCCACTGGGCTGTCTGCATGAATTTGGGTGCCTTGGAGTCTTTGCTGACGACATCCTTCAGCGAGGCAATCCACTTGTTGGCCACTGTCTCGTTCCAGTTGATTTCGCCCATACGCGCCTTCATCCGGTTGAGGTTCTTGGTATATTCACCCCATTTCTGCTGCTCCTTGAGTTCGTCGATGAGCAGTTTCTCAGCAGGTATGATACCGATGGAAGCCAGTACGTCGAGTCCCTTGGGGACGTCACGCTTGGTAACCTCGCTGTCATAGTCCACCATCTCCTGCAGCACCTCGCCGTCGGGCATATAACGCTGGGGCATCAGACAAATCTTGTAGGGGCTGGACATCTGGAACTTGGGCTTGATGCGCGATTGCTTCGTCGAGAGGTTCTGCAGCACGGTGCGCAGTGTCTCAAACTTCTTCTTGTCGTTGAAAATCTGAGAGAGCGAACTGCCGCTATTCTTGATTTCGTCATACACCTGCAGGATGCTCACGTCGTCGGGCATACCCATCAGGTAGGTAATAGGTGCCGTCAGGTCTTTGTACATCTTGGTCAGTGCGGCATCTTCGCCAATGACGTTAGCCAGCACCAGTGCCTCCTGCAACTTATCGTCGATATCGGCACCGAAGGGTACGTTCTGCAACCACATCATGGCACGGAAGTAGCGCTTCAGCGTCTCGTTGCGGGTATAGTGGCCACGGGGGCGGTAGATGTTATAGATGAATGCCGGCATTCTCTTTTCCGGTACATAGCCCAGGAATTCCGAATAGCTGGTCTGAGCCTCATTCACGTTCTTGATTTCCTGCTTGACCAGTGCTGTATATTCAGCCGATACAGGCAGCGACTTGCCGGTGTTCAGCTCGTAGGCAATGGCATAGAAGGCAGCATCGTGGGCAGCAGCAGCCTTTACTGTGGCATCGGTGGCTGTGGCCTCCAACTTTCTCATCAAGTCGTAGTTGCGCTTCACGAAGTCAGTCACCATGGGCGAGAACTTCTGTTCCTCGGTTTCCTTCAGCAGACAGTCGAAGAACATGTGGAAGACCTGCAGATAGAGGTCGGTTGTCACGAAACTGGGGAACTGTCGGTAGTCGTTATTCTCGTAGATGTGGAAGAGCTGTTCTTCCTCGGCAGGCACAATGGCAAACCCGTTCTTGGCAATGGCATTGTAGAGTCGCTGGTCGAAATCGGTCAACTGATAGGGGTTGATGATGTTGTCCATGTTGATCATCATCCCTGCAGGAGCATTGTTGTTCTGCTTCTTCAGTGCGTCCTCACGTGCCTTCAGTTTGTTCATGAACGCCACTTCGGCAGGCGAATACTTGATAGGCTTGGCCTTGCCGTCCTCTTCCTTCCAGAAGCGGTCTTCCATCTTTTCCGTGTACCATGAGGTAGAACCGAACAGGCCACGCAGGTCGCCATTCATAAAACAATAACCCTGTCGGGCTGACACGGCATTACGCAGCACGCGTGCCTCGGAAATCGACAGGCTGTTGACGTCGATGTTCAGTGGCAACTGCTTATTCAGTTTCTCCACGTCAATCTTCGCCTTGCCTGGAATGATGACAGGGTGTGATTCTTTCTGGGCCGTTACATTTGCTGCAAAGGCCACCAACATCATGATGAATAGTAATTTTTTCATAGGCAAAATGGTTTATTTAGTCTTGAATAAAAAGTTGCATCGCTTCTTCGTGCCCCACGTTCTTGGCAAGGAATCGTTCGAAACCCATGCCGAAGTGTGCCCAGCGGTATTCTGCTACCACATACTGCCCATCGGCAGTGCGTTCGAGTGCTCTGACGACTCCGTCCTTGAAACGGAAGTCTTCCAGGATGCCTCCCAGTTTCGACCCCATCCACAGTGGGCGCACCAGTCCGTGGTAGTTTTTAAAGATGAAAATTCTGCGCCCCACCTCTTTGAAGTATCGGGTACTTTTTATCACACCCACCATGGCGTCGATGCTCCCGTCGCCATCCACATCGCCTGTGCAGAAACGATAGACGGGGTAAGGCAGTTCCCATCGGTCGAGCGTGGAGTCTGTGCGCAACGTCACCATCGCTACGGTGTCGTTCTTATGTTCAAGGGAGAACCCCTCCCCCACCTGAGGGAGGGGTGAAGAGAAAGGAAGGATTGCTCCTAAACTCGCCAATATCGCAATCAACCTTGTCATCTCTCTTCAATTTAATTGACCGTTGACCTTTGACCTTTGACCTTCTCACTATGAACTATGAACTATGAACTATGAACTATGTTCTATGAACTATGAACTATGAACTATGTTACAGCAAGCTCTTGATTTCTGCCTCCAAGTCCTGCACCTGTGCGGCACGCTTATAGAGGTTGTTGTCGCGGGTAATCAGGAAGTAGTCGGGCAGACCTTGAATATTATAGGTCACCAGTGTCTGAGAGTCAAGCCCCTCACGATCGTAAACACTCACCCAGGGCAGTGCAGCCGTCTGCTGTTTCCAGAAATGCTCGTCGGAGTCGAACGACACCTGATAGATTTCCAGTCCCTGTGCGTGATACTTATTATATAGTTCGCGCAGGAGCAGGATGCGCTCCGGCGACTTGTCAAAGCTGAACAGATGGAAGTCCAGCAGCACCACCTTGCCCTTCAAGTCGGTGAGATGGCGCAACTGACCTTTGTTGTCGGGCAGCGCAAGGTCGATAACACCTGATGTCTGCACCTGGCTCAGGTCGATAGCGCTCGACTCCTTGGCCTCCACGATGCGCATGGTCTTCATGCCCTCGATGGCGATGTTATGCAGGTTGGCACCGCGCTCGGAATTGGGGTGATTGGCATCCCAGCTGGTAGCCACGGCGGCAAAGAGCTTGATGTCGTCCTTGTCGGAACGGGGATTGAAAATCAGTGTGTTGCCCAGCGCCTGGAACAGGGCGAAATAGGCATACGAGCGGTAGGGCTCCTTGAGGATATAGTTCGTCTTGACGTCCTTCTTGTATTCGCGAATCATCCCCAGAATACTGTCGTTCACCTCGTCCACACCCAGTGCGCTGTTGTTCGACACGGCGATGGCCCTGTTGGTCAGGTCAATCTGCTTCAGTGCCAATTCCTTGATTTTCTGACAGTTGTCCGAACCGCTCACCTCATACTCGGTAGCCATCTTCGGATACTGTGCCTTGAAGGTCACCGTCTCTGTCGAGTCGATGCTCACGTTGATAATCTGGTCGCTGATGCGCAGACGATAGAACTCGGGGGCGTCGGGCTGCTTGCCGGCAAAGGCGAAGGCACCGTCCTCGTCGAGTTTCACGGAGTCGAGCACCGTCACTTGCTCCAGCCCCACATTCTCGAAGTAGAGCACGGAGTCCTTGGCATTCGTAATAGCACCTTCAACATGGAATTTCTTCTCGCTACATGAGGCCAAGCCCAGCAGGGCTGCGGCCATTATCAGATACTTTCTCATTTCGTTATGTTTATGAATTTGGTGCAAAGATAATACATTTTTTCGATTAAGCGAAGCGAAATACAAAGAAAAATAGTAATTTTGCAGGCAGCACAATCAATCTTATGGAACAATTACTGCATTACGTTTGGAAACATAAGCTTTTCCCACTGGGCGAGATGAAGACCACCGACGGCCTGACGGTGGAGGTTATCGACCCGGGACTGCATAACCGCAACAGCGGACCCGACTTCTTCAATGCGAAGGTGAAAATCAACGGCACACTATGGGTGGGCAACGTCGAGATTCACGACAAGTCGTCCGACTGGTTCCTGCATGGGCACGACCACGATACGGCGTACGACAATGTGGTGCTTCACGTCACCGGCTTGGCTGATGCCGATGTGACCACCGCCGCAGGACAGTTTATTCCGCAGATGGTGCTGCAAGTGCCCAACAGCGTTCGCAACAACTACGAACAACTGCTGCGCACCGACCAGTATCCACCCTGCTATCAGATTATCCCCCACCTGTCGCGGCTCACCGTCCACTCATGGATGGCTGCCCTGCAGACGGAGCGACTGGAGCAGAAGACCGAGGCCATCCAGCAACGGGCTAAGCGCATGAACGGCTCGTGGGAAGATGCCTATTTCATGACCCTTGCACGCAATTTCGGATTCGGCATCAATGGCGAGGCCTTCGAGCAGTGGGCTGCCCACATCCCACTCACGGCTGTTGCCCACCACCGCGACGACCTCTTCCAGATTGAGGCCATCTTCCTGGGACAGGCGGGACTGCTCGACATCGAGGCCATTCCGGAGCGCTACCAGCAGGACGCGCTGAACGACGGCTACTTTGCCAAACTGCGCAACGAATACCAGTATCTGGCACATAAGTTCTCGCTGCAACCGATGAACTATAAGCTGTGGCGATTCCTCCGACTGCGCCCCCAGAATTTCCCACACATCCGACTGGCACAGTTGGCAAACCTCTATTACGAACACAAGACGGGACTGTCGCAACTCCTGGAATGCAAGGACGTGGCGGCGCTGAGAGAATTGCTGACGACGAAGGTGACACCCTACTGGGAGACGCACTACACCTTCGGTTCGTCGAGCGAGCGCAACGAGAAGAACCTGTCGCCATTCTCCATCAATCTGCTGATCATCAACACCTGCATACCCATGCTCTTCGCCTATGGGCGCCACTCGTCCAACGAGACGCTCTGCGACCGAGCCTTCGACCTGCTGGAACAGCTGAAGGCAGAAGACAACCACATCATCCGTCTCTGGAAGGAGTGCGGACTCGACGTGCAAACGGCAGGCGATTCGCAGGCTCTGATTCAACTGAAAAAAGAATATTGCGACCGAAAAGACTGCCTGCGCTGCCGCATAGGATATGAATACTTGAAGAGAGTTGAGAGTTGAGAGTTGAGAGTTTAGAGTTTAGAGTTTAGAGATATGGGAAAGTACATTTTTGAAGCCCGAATGGAGGTGCGCGACTATGAGTGCGACATCGAGGGAATTGTGAACAATGCCAATTATCTGCATTACACGGAACATACACGCCACCTGTTCCTGAAACACTGTGGACTCAGCTTTGCCGAGATGCACGAAAAGGGCGTCGATGCCGTCGTGGCACGTATGGAACTGCAATACAAAGTACCCCTGCGCTGCGACGACGAGTTTATCTCACGCATGTGGCTGGAGAAAGACAGTTTTAAGTATATCTTCCATCACGACATCTATCGCGCCTCCGACGAAGCCATCTGCTTCAAGGCCAAGGTGATGCTGGTGTGCCTCATCAACGGCCGTCTGGGCGAGAGCGAGGAATACGACCGTGCGTTTGCGCCTTATATTAAACAGCAACGGTAGCTATGGAAATAACTTCACAAGTCAGGACAGAAAGAAAATAGGGCTGGCATTTTGCCAACCCTATTATTCTATTCGGACGAGTGGTTATTTGTTAGCCACCGTGTAATCAACCTCACCCTTGTCCCATGTAACCAACCAGTCAGAAATAACTCGGTTGTTCTTGATGTTCTTGCAAGTGATTCTTACAGTGAAGACAGCTGTATTCAGGGCATCAGCACCAGTAAGAGACTCGAATTGTGCAGCCAAGCTCTTAGCAGCAAGTTCTGTTGCGTCAGCAGCAAGTTCGTCGCTGCCATAGTTGGCGTTCTCAGACTTGTTACTGTCCTTCTCCAACTTCTGAACCATGTCATCAGTCAACTCACCCTTCTCAACAACGGTGAGTTTAACCGTCAAATTGTGAGTGCTGTCATCTTTGTCACTTCCGCAGCTCTGAACTGCCATTGCCATGAATGCTACCAGCACTACGGCAAACATCATTTGAATCTTTTTCATTATAAATACTTTGTTTAGTTTAAATAATCGGGTACAAAAGTAACAAAAAGAATAAGAATCGTGCATGAAAAAGGAAAAAAAATATCATTTAAGGCCAAAATTTAACGATTCGGACATAAAAAATGTAGTAATAGCGAGTGTATTTCAGTTTTTTGTTTTAAATTTGCAAACACTAAAACAATATATATAATGTTTAAGGAAAAGAAACTGTTCGGGTTGCTGGCTTTGCTGCTGATGAGCTGCGGCTACGTCAGTCTCGACGGTCTGCAGCGCGGTGTCTATGCCGTACAGATAGGGCGATTGGGCTCAACACTTATCCGATTATAACATAACAATTTAATAACAACAATTATGAAGAAAATTTTGATGATGGTTCTCATGGCTGGAATAGCCCTGTCAACTAACGCACAGTGGAACAACTGGCACACGACACAGGCCATTAGCGGCGGTGTGGGTATTTTAGGTTCTATTATCGCTTCGTCGGAGCGTAAGAAGGCCATGGAGATTTTCGAACGCGAGAAAGCACAGTATCAGCCTACTTTCGAGAAAGTCTATAACGAAGCCAAGAGCCTGGAGTCGGAAGAGAAATGGGCAGACGCACTCGACAAATACGAGGAGGCTGCCAAACTGAACTGCGACTACGGATATACCGACCAGAAGAGTGTCACACTGAAAATCAACAGCCTCTACGAGAAGGCCGGACGCACGGAGGAGGGTCCCAGTGTGCTGAACAACAAGACCACCATCCTGCCCGACTATACACGCTATCGCTTCACGGCACAGAATCCCATCAGCAAAGGCAAGAAGGACAATACACAGACGAAGATTGTGCGCGTGAGCTGCTCGGACACCGAGACACGTATCGAACTGGAATGCGAGGCCGATATGCCTAACGACGAGCTATACATCAAGTCGGACACCTACATCAGAAGCAAGGGCGGCGACAAACTGCGCCTGCGCAGTGTCGAGAACGTGACAGTGGCTCCTGTGGTGACCAAGATTCCATGGCCATACCAGAAGTTGCGCTTCGCCCTGATATTCCCTGCCCTGCCCATCACAGCCGAGGAATTTGAACTCGTTGAACCTTCAAGCAGCTGGAAGTTCAGAAACATCAGATGCAGATAACCGACAACGAGGAGATATACTACTCGATGGCACTGACGCGGCTGTCGGGTGTCAACCATGCCGTCGCCCTGCAACTGTATAAGGAACTGGGCGACGCGCAGGCTGTTTATGAGGCCACCAAGGCGCGCTTACCATGGGACGAGGCTCTGCACAGGGCGGCTGCCGAGATGGAGTTTGTGACCGAGAAGAATATCCGCGTGCTGACCATCAAGGATGCCGACTATCCGCGACGACTCAGCGAGTGTGCCGATGCACCTATCCTATTATATTATAAAGGTACCGCCAACCTGAACCCTCCGCAGGTGATTAACATCGTGGGGACAAGGCAATGCACCCCCTACGGACAGGACTTGATACGCCACTTCGTGAGCGAACTGCGACAGCTGTGTCCCGACGTGCTGATCGTGAGCGGACTGGCCTACGGAGTGGACATCTGTGCCCACAGGAGTGCATTGGAAAACGGTTTTGACACCATCGGTGTCGTGGCGCACGGACTCGACCAGATATACCCCTACCAACATCGCGACACGGCTGCCGAAATGACGCGACACGGTGGACTGCTGACGGAATACATGAGTCAGACGCAGGCACTGCCCAACAATTTCCGACAGCGCAACCGCATCGTAGCCGGTATGTCGGATGCCACCATTCTGGTGGAGAGTGCCTACAAGGGTGGCGGACTCATCACCTGTCGCATTGCCCAGGAATACGGGCGCGACGTGTTTGCCTTCCCAGGGGCTGTGGGTATGCCCTACTCCGAGGGTTGCAACAAGATGATTCGCGACAATACGGCTGGGCTCATCACGTCGGCAAAGGACTTCATGGAGTCGATGGGATGGAAGGTAAGACCCTCTCACGCTTCCCCTGTTGAGGGGGAGTTGTTCCCCGACCTGTCGGCTGAGGAGCAGCAGATTGTAGATGTGCTGAAGAATACGAACGACCTGCAACTGAACATCATCAGTGTGAAGACCAACCTACCCATTGGCGAACTCACTGCCCTCCTGTTTCAGATGGAGATGAAGGGCATCATCAGGGCAATGGCTGGCGGAACGTATCATTTGGTGATGTAAGATGGATGATGGAAGAAGGAAGAAGTTATGAAGATAGGTAATATAGAATTAGGCGAAAGACCGATTTTCCTGGCACCGATGGAGGACGTGACGGACATTGGATTCCGACTGCTGTGCAAGCGGTTCGGGGCGTCGATGGTCTATACGGAATTCGTATCGGCTGAGGCATTGGTACGCGACGTGAAATCGACCATTCAGAAACTGACTATTGCCGACGAGGAACGACCGGTGGGTATTCAGATTTACGGACGCGACGTGGACGCAATGGTGGAGGCTGCAAGAATCGTAGAACAGGCAGGTCCCGACGTGATAGACCTGAACTTCGGATGCCCCGTGAAGAAGGTGGCTGGCAAAGGGGCTGGTGCTGGTATGTTGCAGAATATCCCCAAGATGCTGGAAATCACACGCAAGGTGGTGGATGCCGTCCATCTGCCCGTCACGGTAAAGACGCGACTGGGTTGGAATGCCGAACAACTGATTATCACCGAACTGGCAGAACAGCTGCAGGACTGTGGCATACAGGCGCTAACCATCCACGGACGCACACGAGCACAGATGTACACGGGCGACGCCGACTGGACACTCATCGGTGAGGTAAAGCAGAATCCGCGCATCCACATCCCCATCATCGGCAATGGCGACATCAAATCGCTGGCAGATGCCGACCGAGCCTTCGACACCTATGGGGTGGATGCTGTGATGATAGGGCGCGCCACCTTCGGCTGTCCCTGGATATTCAGCAGGAAAGAACTGACACTCGACGAGAAAATCGACGTATTGGAAGAACAGCTGCGCATCAACATAGAGCGCTGCGACACGGAGGAAATGCGTTCCAGCAAGAAGTCTGCCGAGTTGTGCGGCATCCTGCATACGCGTCGCCACCTGGCTGCCTCACCTGTCTTCAAAGGTATTCCCAACTTCCGCCAAACGCGCATCGCCATGCTGCGTGCCGAAAAGATGGATGAACTCATCAGCATCTTGGAGGAATGCAGAGGGTTAAGGGAAGAATGAATAATTCATAGTTCATAGTTCATAGTGAGAAGTTTAAATTGTCAAAGGTCAAAGGTCAATTGTCAATTGTCAATTGTCAATTATCAATTGTCAATT
>JAEEGI010005929.1_pt1 | contig 27803 bp, 20 predicted proteins | sample 8958751 | NCBI WGS metagenome assembly JAEEGI01 (sample SAMN16246545, study PRJNA631951) | gut metagenome | biome: gut microbiome; feature: rumen; material: KS-attached | host: Bos | place: Iran: Karaj | collected 2018-10 | reverse complement strand
TAACAACCGGTATTTCCAAACTAAAATAATTTGCTTTTAATTCTTTGGCATTAGGATAATTGCTATTTCCTGCCCTTCCTGTTGCAGTTGCTATCTTGGTAAATTCTATATTATATTCTTTTCCTGGAGTTCCATTTAACGTGTACTCAACTGTTATTTTCTCTGATGCAGCAAATGGACGCCTAACTATTAAACACCATTCTCCATCTGTAGCATCTTTTTCATATACACCATCATCCCGTTCAGGATTGCCCGCTGTGCATTTAATTTGTTCTAACTCAATGTAATCATCTGTTACTTTAGTTTTAGTACTATCACTTGTCAGATAAGCTTTAGTTACACCACTATTACTTGAATCCACAGTTATCTCTTTTGCAGCATAAATAACATTAACCATTAAGTTATTAAGATTTATAAATGAGCCATTATCAATCTCATAATCATAGCTAGAATCCCCGTCAAAAAACACCAGCTTATAAGTTGAGAACCCTGTTGTCACTGCTTCAAGTACCTTCACATCCTCAAACTCAACAACCTCAGCCTCAAGCTTCTCAGCCTTAAGCACAGAATTCTCATCGTAGATAGTGAGCACACGCTCTTTTGCGCGCTCGCCACCAAGAGCCACGGCTTCTGCTTCCTTTGGCTCCTCTTCTACTTCTTTTTCATCTATGATGTGATAAATCTCAGCTTCGAGAGTCTCGTCTTCAACCTCAGCTGTTTCAAAAGAAACCACAACACGGCCCTTTTCTGTGTCAGGCTGTACCTCGTAGCCCTCTTTGTCCTTAATTGTGATATCAAAAGTGTACTCTTTTACAACGTTCTCAGACTCAAGCTGCTCGTCAACTACCTCTTTTACCTTCTCTTCGTCTTCAGCAGCAAGCTTCTTGGCAGTTACTCGTGAGCCCTCAGGGAATACGCCCTTGTCAGCTCTTACGCGGATTGTAACGTCGTCAACAACCGCCTTTTCATCGAATGCATAGAAGTCATCGGTAACAGTAACCGTGATAATTGGAAGCTCATCTTCCACGTAATATGTATCAGGAATCAGCAGAACTGGTGTGAAAAGATATATCGCACCCTCTTTATCTGCCACGAACTCTTCTACTCCATTGTTGTACTCAGGCTCTAGAATCCACTCAACATCAGAAATCTGCTCAATGCTCACGCCTTCTTTCTGAGCCTTGGTCTCTTTAGCATCTGCAGCATATGCTACAGCTGGAATTCTAAAGGTGTTCTTGAACCAGGAAACAAGGCTTTCTTCTGAGGTGGCCTCTGTAGACTCCTCTGCGCCTGATTCTGTAGTGTCCTCTTCAGGAACATCTATTACTTCTTCGCTACTGCCCGCATCTGAGTTTGTGTCCTCTTCAACAGGTGTATCTATAGTTGGAGCTTCTTCATCTTCTATTGTGCTTGTATCACCAGAGTAAAGCTCTTCTTCGTAAGTCTCTTCTTCGCTAAGCTCGCTTGAAGCATCCGATGGCGCTATTTCCTCTCCATTCTCGTCAAAGAAAATAATCTCTTCTCCTGAATCCTCAGAAGCTGCTGCATCACTTTCATCCTCAGAGCTGCCCTTTTTCGCGCGCTCTTCCTCTTCCTGCTCAGCCTGTTCGCGTTTCAAACGTTCTCTTTCCTGCGCAAGTCCTCTTTCAATTCGCTCATCATGCTCATAATCAGCTTCTACCGCTACTTCAAGTGTATCCGGCAGTTCCAGATCCTCAAGGCTTCCCCCAACCCTGACTTTCTGATTAGATATATTTTCTGGCAGATCGGTAAAATCAGTTATCTTATAATAGCTGATACCTTCCTCGCCGTAGGCGTTTTCATTCTCTTTTTCCTCTGCTACAGATGAAGCTTCCGTGCTGGCAGCACTAGAAGACTCCGCTGCGCTGTTATTAGCCGCAAAGGATGTAACACCAATGTTGGAAAAAAACAAGACTCCTGCAATTAGAATAGACACAACACGCTTTTTCATACCCTATCTCCACGCATAAAAAGAATATAATTTCCCACATAATATTTTATTACATTATCGGATAAATTTGTCGAAATTTTATTCTTTTTTTAGAAAATCTTGGGACCACTTTTTCGATAAAACTAGGTCAAAACAGATTTTAGACTTTATTTAGATACGTAATTGTCTGTATATGGTACACTTTTCTTGTATAGTGAAGGATTATCGGCATTTGGAGCCTATATGAAAAAAGTAATTGCTGCATTACTTACAATTTCATTAATTCTGGTTTGCTTATATTTCGGACTAAGGCCACAGCCAGAGCCTGTTACTGAGGTAACAGGGCTAATTGATGCGCCCACTCTTGACGACATTCACACCGATGATGGACAGACAATTGTCGGTATATCTATGCCCGACAGGCTCTTAGAGCGTTGGAACAAGGATGGGTCTTATTTACGTGCGCAATTTGAGAAAAAAGGCTGCAAAGTGCTACTCCGCTACGCAAATAATCTTATAGATACGCAGATTGATGACATCGTCGACATGATACGTGAAGGCGCCGATCTTCTCGTAATTGCAGCAGTTGATGGCTCTGCTCTTACAGAAGTTCTTGACCTTGCCAAGTCCGCAAACGTCCCAATTATCGCCTACGACCGCCTTATAATGGATTCAGATGTTGTAGATTACTATGTTTCTTTTGACAACTATAAGGTAGGAGTATTGCAGGCTCAGTATATTATCAGGATTCTGGATCTTGCTCATTCAGAAAAATCCAAGCATATAGAATTCGTTACAGGAGACCCTGTTGATAATAACGCTCGTTATTTCTACAATGGCGCAATGGACACGATTAAGCCCTATTTAGATTCACAAAAACTCATTTCATTGTCCGGTCAGGTCAATTTCTATGAAACAGCTACAGCCCAGTGGTCTACTGATATTGCGCAGCAGCGTCTGCAAATCATCTTGAACTCCTATTATCCCGAAGGTATAACGCTGGATGCAGTTCTTTGTGCTAACGATTCTATGGCTCTTGGTGCTGCCAGAGCCATAGAATCTGATTATTCATCAAAAAATCCTGTCGCCATAACGGGACAGGATGGTGATATCGCTAATATCTATAATATTATCAACGGAACCCAGGGAATGACTGTATTCAAGGCTCTTAGAGAAGAATCTGTCGTTACTGTTGCCCTTGGTCTTGCTCTTTTAGATGGTAAAAGACCTGACGAAGACCTTATTGCTGATTCCCAATGGGACTTTAAATGTTCCTATAACACAACAGATTACAACAACGGCAAAAAGGTTGTAGCATCTTATCTGCTAGAGCCCATCACAATTACTGCTGATAACATCGAAACACAACTATTTGATACGGGTTATTACAGGCGTAACTCAGCCGGCCTTATTTATGCTGCTAAATAAGGTATATCCGTCTCTGCCATTCTCTTTTGTCACATAAAGCGCTCTATCTGCGCATTCCATGAGTTTATCCGGATCAGACTCATCTTGAGGATATGTAGCACACCCTATGCTGACTGTGATGTACAGCTTTCCTGCTGATGTTTCCAGTCCTTCCTTCATAACATTCATGATAGCTTCGCATATTGACTGTTCTCTACCCATTGTAGGGTCATAGAAAATTGCACAGAACTCGTCTCCACCCAGTCTCCCAAAGATCTCGACCTTGTCAGTCAACGTCTGGAGTCTTTGCGCAACTATCTTAATAACCTCGTCGCCCACCTTGTGTCCATAGGTATCATTGATGTTTTTAAAGTGGTCTACATCCATCATAACAAAGCCATATGGCGTCTGTGTCGCATCCACTTGCGCTATTACTTCCATGATCCTAAGTCTGTTCGGCATCTGGGTAAGGAAATCCGTTCTCGCAATTCTGGACCTTCTCCTGTTCGAATAATACAAATGCCCTATAATTACCATCATCAAGATTGCGATAATAATGACCAGATTGCTAAGAGTCTTGTTCTCGCGATAGAATTTGGCAAAACTCTGATGCTCATTGATGATAACTGAGCCCTGCGGGAGCTGACTGTATCTGATGTTGTATTTATCAAGCGCCTCCTGATCAAAATATGGCGTAGTTACCGTTGCGGTTTTAAGTGGCATATCATCAGGATCTGCGCCCATAAGTATCTCTTTTGCCGCCGTTCCGGCTATGAATCCCGAATCATAATACGAATATGATATTCCTCCGAACACCCCGTGGCCTATATCAGAGGATGACAATCTGAATATTGGAACATTTTGGACATTATCACTGATAAAATCGGATGCATTTTTAAGCGAATAGCTAATTTTATCCCCATCCAGACCAAAATCAAGGAAGAGAATAATATCATCCTCTCCTAACGCATTTAAAGCCCGTTTTAGACCGTTTTGAGTATAATACGAGGTATTTATTATCTTGCTCTTAATTTCGCCGTGCTGGTCCTTAAATTTCATAAATTCCACATAGTCGCCCTGACCAGTAACCGTGGAGTCTGTAATTACCACAAGATTATTTCTATTAGGGAAAAGAGCTTTCATGAGCTCATAGTTGCTCTCAAAATCCTGATTTTCCGCGATTCCAGTGGCATTTCTCATAGCAGCAGCCGTTGTGGCCTCAGTAATATTGTTGATTCCCATGAAAACCATAGGAATATCTGGAAAAAGCTTACTTCTGTTGTTGATCGCGTATCTAAGGGCCGGATCATCTGCAACAGCGATAAGGTCAAAGTTTCTCACTGAAAAGATCTTATATCTGAGGTACTTGTCGAAATTACTAATATCTGTAGCACCATAAAACTGCTGCGCTTCCATGAAATCATAGTTGATCTCGACATTAATACCCTCTACGCCATCCTGAAAACCTCTAAATGTTTCTGGAACACCTGCGGCCGAAAAGCCATAAGAAGAAATAAAAAGAATATGAAATTGCCGCTCTAAAGAATCCTCTGCATTTGCTTTAAATGTAGTGGCACATACTGCAAAAATAATGCTGTATGCAATTAGAACAGCACATTTCAAAATACGTTTCATGGTATAATTTTATACCAATTATAGTCAGTCGGCAATCATGGAACGATTGTCTGAAGAGCCTTGATATCGCCCTTTATTTCGAATTTTCCTGTTGAAGCTTCTATGAATACTGAATTACCTTTTTTAACATCATAGCTCTTTTCTCCGGCAGAAATTGTTCCCTGGCCTTCTGTTACCAATATGCTGACAAAAGAGCTGTCGTCTGCAACATAGCTATATGGCTTATCTGCTGAAGTTTCTATCTTATCTACACAGAAAAACTCGCAGCTCACCATGTGCTCGTCTGGAGATACATATTTCTGTGGCTTTTCAATCTTGGTCACATCAATAGACTGCTGAATATGGAGCTGTCTTGGCTTACCATCTGCACCAACACGTCCGTAATCATATATTCTGTAGGTTACATTTGAATTCTGCTGAATTTCTGCTATTAACAGGCCAGCCCCAATAGCATGAAGTGTTCCTGGAGAGATAAAGATTATATCGCCAGGCTTAACATATTCCTTGTGGAGCACGTCTGTAAGCGTATTATCTTTGATTCTCTGCTCGAATTCCTCTTTAGAAATCTCTTTTTCAAAGCCCTGGTATAGATATGCGCCTTCTTCTGCCTCCAGCACATACCACATCTCAGTCTTACCATACTGATTCTCATGCTCAAGAGCATAAGCATCATCTGGATGAACCTGAATCGAAAGAGCCTTACTAGCATCTATAAGCTTGATCAGAATTGGAAAATCCTTATATTTCTGACAATTTTTACCAAGAATTTCTGTACCTTTCTCTTTAATAACATCAGAAAGAGTCTGTTTTTCATGAATATCGCCTGTTATTATAGACATTCCATCCTTATGGCATGACAAAGTCCACGCCTCAGCACAAATCTCTCCTGAATATTCGACGTTATATTCGTCTACAAGCTTGTGTCCTCCCCACAGGTAATCCTTGCAGGCAGGTTTTAATACATACATTGACATTTTGCATTACCTCTCTTTAACCTATGGAATTATAGTCGGCTGCAAAAAATTTATCAACTACTCATTTGTTATTTTACTACCATCTTCATGTATAATTATGTTGTTTACTATTTTTTCATATACTAGCTTATCTTTTTATTTCATGTTATACTCTTGACTCGTATCGCAAATTTTTAGAAAAAGGATGTTTTATGAATACCAAAGAAAACAAAATGGGTGTAATGCCTGTCAAACAGCTTATTGTCTCTATGTCACTTCCTATGATGATCTCAATGCTTGTTCAGGCATTGTACAACGTTGTAGATAGCGTTTTTGTTGCTAAGATCAGTGAGGACGCGCTTACTGCTGTAACTCTTGCATTCCCAATGCAGAACCTTATGATTGCACTTGGTTCAGGTACAGGAGTCGGTGTAAATGCACTTTTATCCAGATCCCTTGGAGAAAAGAAATTTGAGAATTCCGATGCTGCTGCAAACACTGGACTTCTTCTTACTTTCTTTAATTATATTGCCTTTCTTCTGATCGGTATTTTCATTGCACCTGCATTTATAGCTACACAGACAAACAGTGAAACCATCAGAGCTTATGGAGATCAGTATCTTACTATAATCTGCTGTCTTTCCTTTGGAGTATTCTTTCAGGTAATGTTTGAAAGACTTCTGCAGTCTACCGGCAAGACTATTTATAGTATGATTTCTCAGTCTACTGGCGCTATTATCAATATCATCTTTGATCCACTTCTTATTTTCGGAATTGGACCATTCCCTGCACTTGGTGTTGCCGGAGCCGCTTACGCAACTATCTTAGGACAGCTTGTAGGTTCTTCTATCGGTCTTTTCTGTAACCTCAAGTTTAATAACGATATTCACATAAGTTTCAAGAAGATCATCGCTCCAAAGGCTCATATCATTAAGGAAATCTACTTTGTTGGTGTACCTTCAATCCTCATGATGTCTATTGGATCTGTAATGACTTACCTTATGAATCTGATCCTCGGCTCATTCAGTTCAACAGCAACAGCTGTATTTGGCGTATATTTCAAATTACAGAGTTTCTTCTTCCTTCCTGTGTTTGGTCTCAACAACGGTCTTATCCCTGTTCTGGCTTACAATTACGGTGCACGCAACAAGGACAGAATCAAGGAAGCTCTTAGCTTTGCACTTTTGCTCGCAGTATCAATCATGATTGTTGGTACAGCTTGTTTTTTGACCATTCCTGGTCTCCTTCTTACATTGTTTAATGCATCAGAAGACATGGTTAAGATCGGCATTCCAGCTCTTAGAATAATCAGTCTTTCTTTCCCTGTTGCTGGTGTTTGCATAGCTATGGGTTCAATATTCCAGGCTTTCTCAAGAAGTTTCTACTCTTTGATAGTTTCTGTTGGCCGTCAGCTTGTTGTACTCATACCTGTTGCATTCCTTTTAGCTCAGACCGGAGTCCTGTCAAATGTTTGGTGGGCCTTCCCTATCGCAGAGATAGCATCTTTGATTCTTTCCACATTCTTCTTTAGGAAACTGTACAAAGAGACTGTATTTACGATGTAATTCTTAAAAAATGTCTTGATATCCATGGTCTTTAAGAATTATGCACTAAAAACCGCTATAATTTTTGGCACTTTTTCGAATTTAGCTACTTGTATGGTGCATAAAATGGGTGTAGAATTTTACTTGGTAGTAAAAAATACTCAATTTGAGGGAGGTATTAAACCATGAATAAGACAGAACTCGTTGATGCTATTGCAAAGGAAACTGGTCTTTCTAAGAAGGATTCAGAGAAGGCTGTTAAGGCTTTCACAGAGACTGTATCTAAAGAGCTTAAGAAAAAGGGCAAAGTTCAGCTTGTTGGCTTTGGTACTTTTGAGACAGCTAAGAGAGCAGCTAGAACTGGTAAGAATCCTCAGACTGGCGCAGCTATCAAGATTCCTGCAGCTACAGTTCCTAAGTTTAAGGCTGGTAAGGCCCTTAAGGACGCTGTAAACGGCAAGAAGAAATAATTTAGATTTAAATGCTAAAGCCCTTAGAGCTTGACTCTAGGGGCTTTTCTAATTTGCGCTTATATGCATTTTAAAAGGACGGTTCCAGATGGAATCGTCCTTTTAGGTAGTAAACCTTATCTTCTTGCCTTGAGGGCCTCTTCTAATTGTTTGTGCTGCTGATAGATGTCCATATTACGCATCATATCCTGCTCTATAAGGCTTCTGATATACTTGGTAGCTGACATGTTAGATGCCTTAGCCATATGCTCTACATAGTCTCTATAACCTCTGATATCAAGAAGAAGGAATTTCTCTTTCTCATATCTGCTCTTATCCTGTTTAGGCTGTCTGCCTGCTGTCTTAGGCTCATTATAAACTGGCATAACTGGCTGCTGCATTACAGGCTGCTGATAAGTATTAGGAACCTGATACTGCGCTGTCTGTACTGGCTGAGGCTGTACAGGCTGATATGTCTGATACTGTGGTGTCTGGATATTCTGAACAGGAACTTGCTGTGTATACTGCTGAACTTGAGGGTCTGGAACATACTGCTGAACAGGTACATTCATCTTAGGTTCTGGCTCAGCTACAATATTATCAATCTGAGCAACTTTCTCGCCCAGCATTTCTGCTACTACTGGGACCTCTGATCTATTGATTACGGTCTCTTCCTGTACTACAGAAACCTTAGGAGTCTCTGTATTCGTTTTTTCTACTGTTACAACTGGCTGAGTTACCTTTTCAACCTCAATCTTTGATTCTACAGGCTTTTCTGGTTCTGCCTTTTTAGAAGTCTCTGATTTTACTGGCTTTTCTGCAGACTTCTCAACCTTTTTAGCACTAGCATTCTTAGGCTCACTTGAATCTCCATTCTTGCTAAGTGGAGTCATTCCTGCAAACAAACCTGTTGAAGCTCTATTAGCTCCGCCCTTTAATCTGTCAGCCTTACTAGCCATTACTCACCCTCCTCTAAGAACTCATCAATAAAATCATCGTAGTCTCTTGCTGCAGAAGAACCTCCTGCATATTCAAACAGATCCATCTTCATAGTCTGTGCCTCTTCTACTGAAACGTTAAGACGAATCCTTGATTTGAACACTTTGGTATTAAGAAGCTGCGCCTTCTCTTCTATATCACCGATCCAAATCTTGGCATTAGCTGTATTTCTAACCTTAGTTACGAGAATACCATCTACTCTCAGCTTATCATTAGTATAATCATGAATCTGATCAATGAACTTGTAGAGTCTTGATAATCCCTGAAGTGAATAAGCACCTGGCTCCAAAGGAATAATGACCTCATCTGCAACTGTAAGGATATTCATAAGCACTACACCAAGAGCAGGGCTACAGTCGAACACGCAGAAATCATAATCCTTCTCAATATCTTCAAACGCTTCCTTGATAAGTCTCTCTCTTCCAAGTCCGGCAAAGGACATATCGGCTGAAGCAAGATCAATACCACCTACAATAAGGTCTAGATTCTCGGAAATAGGAATAATGGCATCATTTATATTCTTTCTCTTAGCCATTACCTCAAACAACTTAGCTGGTACATGCTCATAGAAATAATCCTGCTGTTCCTCTGTAAGCTTCTCAATATCCTCTGGATCAGGATCTATCTCATTTAAATCGATTCCAGCAGACATAGAAAGGTTTTCCTGTGGATCTGCATCTACTACAAGAACCTTGTAGCCTCTTTTAGCAAGGCCTACAGCCATTGCATAACTAGATGTAGTCTTGGCTACTCCCCCTTTTTGATTACTGAATGCAATTATTCGCATAACTCCTCCTAAAATATATAACTTATATAAGAAAAATAATATCAATAAAGCTCTTATATTATCCCTATGAAATTATATTCTATTTCTTATTTAGATTCAATATATAATATCATAAATATAATTCATTTATATTATCTATGACATTGATGTTATTATTCATATATTTATTATAGCCAATCTATAATATACATATGTTATATATCATAGTGCTTATGTATCTAAAAGATATAATACATATATGTTATATATCTATATATGTTATGCAACTTATATATCTAATACCTTCAAAAATATATTTTATTCATGTTATATATAATATATATTCAACCATTATCGTTTAATGCCTTTATATATGTTATATATAAAACCAATGTGCAGATATCTGGTTTTTATGTTATATATCTTATATATATTTATTTTCATTTTCATTCTGTTGCTTCATCCAAATTCCAAGTATCTGGATCTGTTAAAAAATCATTAAATTTGCTTCAAATGTTATATATCTTATATAATATTATTATTTACTGTAAGTCGTCACAAAACCTGCATTTCCCTACATTTTCGCTTGTTGTATCAATTTGTAGCAATTCAATGATTATATATATGTTATATATCATTATAGATTGTATGTTCATTCTATTTCATAAGCTCAATAAATAAATATAATAATTAACCTATATCAGATATTTAATTCGATAAGTATCGATTATTTCATATGATATATAACATCTATATATCATATATTGGTGCTATGTCATCTATTCTATCATAAATATATTATATATTTTATATGAAATATATTTTGCATTTAAATTGATATAATAAATATGTTATATATTATCTATATCTAATATGTATTATATCATTGCTATATTTTATATTTATATTAGATATATATATTATTCATATCTCATATTTATATATATTTTATACATTTTATATGTTAAAAATATTAATTATATATTCTATATTTTAATTATTATATATATTGTTATTAATATATATCTATTATTCATTGTAAATATTAATAATATATGATATAATATTCATGTCATAAATATTATATATTTTCAATATATGTATGATATCTGATTTAGGTTATTTATTATATTTATTATATATAGTGGATATAACATAAAGAATATAATTCAATAAATACCATGCATTTATGATCTGGAAGTCCAGATTTATATCCGACAAAGGTAAATATAATTGTAGCTAGGTATATGATACCTATTAACATTAATTTTTATCAATATATGTAGTGATATTAATCATTTTTCTTTATTTTGCGTTATTTTGAAATCAGAAGACTAATTTATCGTTGTGAAGTTCTAAAAATAGAATTATCAAATTATAAATAATCTGTAAAATTCGCTACCAGAGAAGTGCAATTTTAATATATATATTTTGCAAGTTATAAAAGCGCGTAGTTAAGCCATTTATTGATATCTTTAGATATTTATGATATATAAATAATTAATGTATGCATAATTACTTGCATTTATATAAAAAGTGCAATAAATTATCATTTTATAATAACTATGATATTTATAGTTATTATAACTATTTACATACATTATTAATTCTTCTTTTGATATTATATGTTATCTTTTTAAAATATAATATTCATATTAAATTCAATTAACCTTTACGGTCAATTATAACAATATTCTTGATCTCCAGCATCTCAAATATAATAGCTTTTAATATCTGTTGATTTTAAATATTTAGAACTTTTTATTTCCTGACCAATTGATATACAAGAATTGCTAGAGTTAATATAGCACAGTATTTATCGAATAAATGTCATATAGTTATTTTTTGATATATTTTTATATATCGTATGTTTCCATATCACTTTTTATAGTTTCTTAATAATTTTTACGTTCTTTTTATATTCACAATTCCAATAAATTCTTCTTTATAATCCATCAAAATATAATTCTGCAAGAAATATATCATTTTTTTCCTGGTTACTTTCATTAATAAAAATTATGTATGCTACAATCTGATAAATTAAAGAATTACATTTATATCCACCTGATCTATATAATTGCAATCGAAGATAATTTACTCTTTATACGACGAATAAGGTTGTTTTTATATATAAATAAAACTACAATTTGTTATTAATTAATACCTGTGAGAAACTCAGTATTTATCTATATTAGCTTGTTTATAAGTGACTAAAATGGGATTATATAGTTATAAAAAAGGGAATGGAGGGTAAGATTAATTGGGATAAAAGGTATACAAAAAGGGCTTAGCTATGAAACACCAAAAGTAACTATTTTAGGGACTAAAGGAGACACTTTAAGGCGCGAAAGGTGACATAAAAGGGAATTAAAATCAAAAGGTGAACAAAAAGGGAACAGAGTGTGTACAAAAAGGGCATGAAAAATAGGTGCATTATAAGGCCTATATCCTCAATATACGTAAAGAGCATAAGAGAATATCCATAAACAGGAGAAAATATAGAAATTTGGCCTATATTTTCTTTTTTTATGAAATTTCTTAAATAGTCCTGGCACAATAAATATAATTAAATATATAAAAAGAGAAAAGAATATTTGGATAATGAACTGGATGATAAGATCTGATGTCTAATTATAGAGAAACCATACAGAGAACATTAAAGGTGACTAAAAAGGGAATGGTGATATAAAAGGGCGCAGCCAAATTATTAACCATGGCAGAATACAAGAAAAGCCTTATTCTAGACATTTTCAGCCCATTATATTTATATAAAGGTGAACAAAAAGGGAACGTATAAGTGACCCAAAAGGGAATATAAGGTATTATAGCTGCGGATAAACGGTGGAAATAAATTTTTATGAGTAAAAGATATAAAAAGGGGTCAAAAAGTGACTAAAAAGGGATTGAAAATGACTATTATAGTCTAACCATATTGGTCAAAAGATAGCTAAAGGGGCGTACATTATTCGAAAGGTGCACAAAAAGGGAATATATTTTATAGACCCTAACGGTCAACAATTTGTAGTATTAATAATTTGACAAACCCACAAAATATAGGCAAAATTAGCTTGTAAGTGACAATAAAGGGAATATAATATTATTGAAGTAAACAAAAAGGGAATGTTATTTATTCTATATGTTTACGAAAGGTGTACAGAAAAGGAATCAGGATCCTTATTTATAGGTGTACAAAAAAGGAATTTGATATTTGTGGGGGATTTATGGCAGATAAAAAAAGAGAACAGTTAATTGTCAGCAGGAGTTATAAGAAGTCCAACGAGCTGATCAATGCAATGGGTAAAGGAACTGCTCTTAGCCAGAAGCTTTTTGCTATAGGAATGCAGAACATTACGGTTGATAACACCAATAATGTTGTTGCTACTATATACGGATCTGAACTGCGTAAGATGTTCAAATCTACTTCTGGTTCATTATATGAACATATTGAGGCATTATGTGACAGACAGGTTAAGGGTCAGACCATTTTTGACTGGAATCTTCTCATGAAGGATAAGGAAAATGGTAAGATTGAGGCTCATCAGGTAGTTACAGATGCTTCGTTTAAGGATGGAACGTTAACACTACGTTATAATAACTCCTTAACTGATAAGATTGTTAACCTGCAGAAGAACTATACTGTACTTAGTTTGGCTGACACACTGAGCCTTAAGAGTGTTTATTCGCTGCGTTTATATGAGATGCTCAAATCAGCCTATGATTACAAGAAATACTTAACCAAAGAGCCAGGTGAGCAGGCTTTTGAATATAATCTTACAGAGCTCAAGCTGGAGCTTGGTATTATTACATCTGGTGGTGTTAAAGAAATCAAGAATGAGCTTGAAAAAGAGTTGCCAGATTATGACAAGATAGAAGCTCTTGCTGATAAAAATGACCTTAATAAGTACAAGGAGTACAAGATTTTCAATAGAAATGTACTCAGTAAGGCCAAGGATGAGCTCAATAAGAAAACAAGCCTTGAAGTTGATTATGAGCCTATCAAATGTGGCAGGAAGACTGCTGGAATCAGGTTTTTTGTTAATCAAAAGGAAAGTGCTGTTCCTAAGGAAAAGATGCCTGTTATTAACAAGGATGAGATTTTAGATGAGCTCATGGATCTTCTTCACGATGATTTCAAATTCAAGGAGATCAGAGAGATAGCAGAAGCTGCAGAATATGACCTTGAAAAGGTACGGAATGCTTATAATTACATGCTCACGTATGATAAGACAATTGATGTTCCAATAGCTTTTATCAAGGAATGTATCAAGAATGAGTATTATGCTAATAAAGCTAAGCCAATGTATCCTAAAAAGAATACATTTAATAGTTTTGAGCAGAATCAGGACAATTTTGAAGAATTAGAGAAATTATTGCTGGATAACTGATATAGAAGCGATATATGTTATATAACATATATCGCTCTATTGCTTATTAGGAGGACTTATGGAAAGAATAGTATCCAAATTACTGATGTATGGAGATATGCCAGAGGATTCAATACTCATGCAGCTTGCATATGTTTGCAGGGATCTTCACAGCGGAAAATATAGCAAAGAGGACCTGACAGCGCGTGTTTACAAGCAGATAAAGAGAATATTGGTACTAGGGACATCTTGTGCTTTTGATAAGAATTTGTGGCATAATTACCTGACTTATCTGCTCATCATGGATGAGAACCCATTCAGTCTGACCTGTGAAAAGGTTGGAAGTAAGAATGGAAGTGTAAATCATTTTGCCAAGAACGATTTTGCTGCATTCAGACAGCTTTTTGACTATGATTTCAGTGAGCTTGAGAAGGCTTTAGATGTAGACTGCTTCACCTGTATCACTAATTATCAGGCCATTGATAAGCCTGAGCTCATGTATAATGGCAATGTTAGTGAGAAAGTAAGAGGACTTAGCGCTGCACTTGAGAATACTGACTCAGCAGAGGCCTTTTTTGACGAGGTTACATCTTTTTACAAAGATATAGGTGTTGGAGCGTTTGGACTTAACAAGGCCTTCAGAATACATGAAATAGATGGTTCCAGGGTAGAATTCAATCCTATCAACAATATGGATGCAGTTGTGCTTGATGACCTTGTGGGTTATGAATTACAGAAAAAGAAGCTTATTGCCAATACTAAGGCCTTTGTTGAAGGTAAAAAAGCTAATAATGTCCTTTTGTTTGGAGACAGTGGAACAGGCAAATCAACCAGCATCAAGGCTATTGTCAACGAGTTCTACAAAGATGGACTCAGAATGATCGAGATATATAAGCATCAGTTCAGGCTTTTATCTCAGCTTATAGCACAGATCAAGAATCGTAATTACAAGTTTATCATCTATATGGACGATCTTTCTTTTGAGGAAGATGAATCCGATTACAAGTTCCTCAAGGCAGTAATTGAGGGCGGTGTAGAGACTAAGCCTGACAATATCCTGATCTATGCTACATCCAACAGGCGTCATCTGATTAAAGAGACCTGGAGAGACAGGCGAGACGTGGAGCAGGATGGTGATATCCACAGATCCGACACTATGGAAGAAAAGCTTTCTCTGGCTAATAGATTTGGTGTTACAATCGGATATTATAAGCCTTCAAGGCAGGAATATTATGATATTGTACTGGAACTTGCACAAAAAGAAGGGCTCTGCTTTGAAAAGGATGAGCTCTTAAGAGAAGCTGATAGATGGGAACTTAATCATGGTGGTATATCAGGCAGAACAGCAAGACAGTTTGTTAATCACATGATTGGTGAGCAGTAAATCAAGGATCCCATTTGAGATTAGGACAATCATTAGCGCACCCCTGCAAGTTCTCGTTTCTTACTTCACAGGAAGCATTTCTACAGTCCTTGCAGCGGAATGTATAATGATAGGAGTAGCGGAGTTTGCAGGCTCTACAGCAGAATGGAGTTCCGCTATTTCTGGCGATGAAGGTTCGACCGCATCCTATACAGGTTTTTTCGATATTGTGGGCCATAAGAACTCCTTTTTTACAGGAAAAGAGATATATTCTACTATTCCATTATTGTGTTATGAGAAGGCAGAATCAATTAAATTAGCATAAAATCATAATAAAAATAATAGGATAATTAAGATATATAGTATAAAATACGATTTAGAGAAATGAATTCAGGTTGGTTTTAAGAATGCATGAGATGAGTTATATCGCTAAAATGGTTAATTTAGCGGAGGAAATAGCCAGAGAAAATGGGGCCAAAGAGATCAAAAAGATTGTAGTAGAAATTGGTAAGACAAGCGGTGTAATGCCGTATTATATGCACAAATATTTCCCAGAAGCATCCAAGGGCAGCCTATTGGAAGGCGCAGAACTTGAATGTGTAGAGGTGGATGTGAAGGCTCTTTGTGAGGAATGTGGTAAAGAATATTATCCAAACAGGGAGAACAGATATCTTTGTCCCCATTGTGGAGGCAGAAAAGCCCATATTATCGAGGGAAAAGGTGTAGTATTGAGAAATATTGTTATAGATGATGAATAAGTTATATAACATATATAACTGGAGGACTTATGAAAACAATCTATTTAGAATGCAAAATGGGTGCTGCTGGAGATATGCTTGGAGCAGCTTTTTTAAGCCTTTTTGATGATCCGGTTACGGTTGTAGATGAATTAAACGACATTGGAATCAAGGGCGTAACTTACGTACTTGAGGATTCTATTAAGTGCGGAATTACCGGCAAACACCTAAGAGTTCTGATAAATGGCGTGGAAGAGCTGCCAGAAGAAATACGTCATGCACATAATGATGATACAGCAGAGCATGAGCATAGTCATGAGCATGCTCATAACCATTCACATGACCATTCACATGACCATGAAGAAAAGAGTCACGATCATGTTCACAGAACAATGTATGAGATTGAAGATATCATAGAGAATATGAATCTGCCCAAAGATATTAAGAGTGATATTAGAGAGGTCTATGAGATTATCGCTGAGGCAGAGAGTGAAGTGCACGGTGTTCCTGTGGATAAGATTCATTTCCATGAAGTTGGAAACATGGATGCGATAGCAGATATTACTGCAGTTTGCTATCTGATACACAAGCTTTCACCTGATAAAATCGTGGTTTCTCCCGTAAATGTAGGTGGAGGAGTTGTTAAGACTTCTCACGGAATTCTTCCTGTACCGGCGCCTGCTACAGCCCTTTTGCTCAAAGGAATACCTAGTTATCAGAGCGAGACGATCAAATCTGAGCTCTGTACACCTACAGGAGCAGCGCTTATCAAGTATTTTGGTGATGAATTCTCTGTTCAGCCTATTATGGCTGTGGAGAAAATCGGTTACGGAACTGGCAATAAGGATTTTCCTCAGGCTAATGTGATCAGAGTTATTCAGGGCGAGACTGAGGATGATTCTGAGCAGGTTCTTGAACTGGTTTGCAATATTGATGATATGACTGCTGAAGAGATCGGATTTGCAACTGAGATGCTCTTCGATGCAGGTGCTGTCGAGGTTTATACGGTAGCAGCTGATATGAAAAAGAATAGGCTTGGAACAGTTTTGTATTGTATATGTAGCCAGGATATCAGAGACCATATTATCGAGCAGATTTTCAAATACACAACAACTCTTGGCATAAGAGAAAATATATGTAACAGATATATCTTGACCCGCGAGGTCAAGAAAATTGACACTCCGTACGGAGAGGTCAGAAAGAAATACGCTTATGGATATAATGTTTCCAGATCAAAGCTTGAGTATGAAGATCTCGCTGGTATAGCGAGAAGGACAGGTAAGTCCATAATCGATCTGAGAAAAGAAATAGAGGAAAATGATTAAACTAGATCTTATTACGGGCTTTCTCGGAGCAGGTAAAACGACTTTTATCAAAAAGTATGCCAGATATCTGCTTCAACAGGGAGAGAGAATATGTATTATAGAAAATGATTTTGGAGCCATCAATGTAGACATGGTTCTTCTCAAAGAACTTGAGAAGGATGGAGTCAATTTGGAAATGGTCGTAGGCGGGGATGGTAAAGAGGCTCACAAGAGAAGACTCAAGACTAAGCTCATATCCATGGCTATGATGGGCTATGACAGGGTAATTATTGAACCTTCAGGCATTTTTGATGTAGATGAATTCTTTGATCTCTTATACGAGGAGCCAATAGATAGATTCTATGAAGCTTCAAATGTCATCGCTATTGTAGATTCTATGCTTCAGACAGATATTTCCAAACAGGCCAGATATCTTCTGATGTCAGAGATAGCAGATGCTGGAGCTGTCGTCTTTAGTAGAACTCAGGATGCATCAAAAGAGAAGATTGACGAAGTTGTTCAATTCATAGAAGCTGTTATGAATGAGTTCAAATGCAGCGGTAAATTGGACAAAAAGACCCTCGAATATGCTAGTTGGGAAAGCGCTGATACATCGTGGCTTGCACGAATAGTTAATTCTGGATTTAATAGAAGTGCATACGAGAAGATGTCATTGGAGACAGAAGATTCTTTTCAAACCATATTTTATTTTGATTTTGCGATGGACAAGGAAATACTTCTTGAAAAAATAAGAGATATTTTTGCGGATGAAAAATGTGGCGATGTTCATAGAATTAAGGGATTTGTGAAAGCCAGCAATGGCGCGCTTTATGAAATAAATACCACGCGTAACGAAAAGATGACTAGCGAGGTCAATGCCACAGAGGCAGTTTTGATCGTTATAGGTGAGAATCTGGACAAGGTTCAGATTGCTGAATATTTGGGTAAGCCAACGATATAAGGTGAAAATGCTTCATAATAAGTCGTATTTGTTGTATAATCTACTATAAGGTTTTTTTTATCTAATACGGAGAGTACAACAATGGAAAGCAAGAGTTACGACGGTAAAATTGGATACTCAGCTATGGTAGATTTTTCTGCTAGCGACATTCTGTATATGCTCAAAGATCTTCCGGATGCATGTTGTATTTTTAAAGTACTAACAGATCCTTTTGGAACAGTTAAGGACATGCTGTTTCTTTTTGTTAACGATAAATATTCTCAGATGGTTGGTAAGTCATCTGCTGAACTTATCGGAAGTACATATCACACAACTGTTTCTAACAGAGACGAAGACTGGATCAAGTATAGCTATCAGGCAGCTATATTGCGCCAGTCCAGCATTATGCGAACATATAACTCTTCTTTTGATAAATGGTTTGAGTTCTGGGCAGTTCCTGTATTTCAAAAGGGTTTCTGCGCATTTATCATTCATGATGTCACTGTAGCCAAGAGATCCGAAGATAATTCAACACTAACTACAAATACAAACAAGCTTGTTATAGACTGCGCTACAGCTGTTTCTTCTGCTGAGTTTGGCAAAGGAATCAAGAAGGCACTTAAGATACTAGGGCAGGCTATAAATGCAGACAGAGTATATATTTGGCCAGATGATGCTACTGCTTTTTCTGATATCCATCCGTGGCTTAATAGCGCTAGAAATTCAAATCTGCCGTCGAAAAAGGCTTTTGATAAATATGATATTGTTGCCTTGTGGGAAAGCCAGCTTAAGAATAAGAATGTTGTAGTCATAAATGATACAGCAGTTATTTATGAGCAAAAAGAGGATATTTACAACGATATCCTGGCTGGAACTATTTCAAGATATATAGTTGTCAGATTGATGGATAAAGAAAACAGACTGGGATATCTAGTTGCAGATAACTATTCTAATGATCTGGACCTGAATATTACTGATCTTATGGAAACTGTCGGCATTTTCATTGCTGCAGAGATGCGAAATAAGCTACTTACAGACGAGATGCTGTATATGGGAAGCCATGATTCACTAACGGGGCTTGGAAACAGGCATTCGCTTAATCAGTCACTTATGCTTCTCACAGAGATGTCAACAACTGTTGGCGTATGCTATTCCGACATCAATGGACTCAAAGCTATTAATGACGAACAGGGACATGAAGCCGGAGATAAGCTTATACAGCAGGTAGCAGATATTTTTGGAACAGTATTTAAAAAGAAATTCTGTTATAGAATTGGTGGTGACGAGTTTATAGTAATAATGCCTGAGGTTGATGAAGATATTTTTGAGACTCTTGTAACTAAATTAAAGGCGAGACTTAAGCATGTATCTGTTTCTGTTGGCTATGTTTGGTCCAATGATTCAAGCAATATCAAAGCTAGCATCAGAGAAGCAGACCAGGCTATGTATGGCAGTAAATCTGAGTACTATAAGACCCATGAGCGTAGACATAACACATGATATTTAATGCGTGATGAGCTTGCGAAAGGTAGTGTATGATTAGTCAGAGTGGAAATGTGCTATTATCTGAAGATTCAGCGTTTAACGATGACCATGATGAGGTTTTAAGAACTCTGTATGGCCTCTATGATCATGTCAATTTGCTGGACCTTAATACTTTGACACTAAGACGCTTGTTTACAGGTAAGGGTGACTATTTATTTAGTGATGACACCAGTATTTTGGATTATATAGATAGGTTTTCCAACAATTTTATTCATCCGGAAGATGTGGAGGCGTACAAGGAGTTTTCTGATCCTGACAACATCAGAAATCGCCTGGAAGCTGATGAGAAGAGCTTTGCTATGTCTTATTTCCGTACCAAGATGCCGGATGGAGATTATTCCTGGAAAGCCTATATTGTTCTTAAACCATCTTTTGCAGAGGCAGGAAAATATCTGTCTTGCATCAGAGACGTTGATTCAGAGACGGAACATATTCTGATCAAAAACGATTATGTTAAGCTGTTCAACGATCTTCCTCTGGCTTACGCAGTTCTTCAGTTTAATGAGACTCCAGGCAAGGAAAACGAAATAATATGTCTTTATGCCAGCAACAGACTTGCTCAGATGATGGGGGAAAATACCTATCATATCGTTGGTTATGATATATATCCTGAATTTGGCAAGGAACATGAAGATGTTATTCAGATGATGCGAAATGCAGCATTTAAAGGTATCAACAGTAAAACTACGTACCATTCACGTAGTACAGGAAAGTGGATCAGCATAACCGTAGACAAGGCGGCTGCTACTGGAAGATGCGCAATTATCATGGAGGATGTGACTAAAGAACACATAACAACAGAATTCATGGATAGAGAATGGCGCACAGATGACCTTATTATCGGTTGTACCAAGATGCTTCACAGCGGACTTCCACATGAAGTAGCAATCAATCAAGTAATAAGGCTTGTCGGAGAGGCTGCTGGGGCAGATAGAATATATATAATTGAGAAGGTTGAGGATGATCAGTATAGAGCAACCTATGAGTGGTGCAACGATAATGTATCTTCTGCTATGGACAGAGCTCTGCAGATTGAAAGTGAGAATGCATTAAACTGGGAAAAAGAGTACCCTGGAGCCTTCAGTCTTGTAATTGACGACGTGGAGAGTATCAAGGATACTCATTACGGGCTATATACCAAGCTCGTTGCATTCGATGCAAAATCAATAATAGAGATTCCAATCTATGATGAGGGCGTTCTTATCGGTTATTTTGGAGGAATAAACTACAGTCAGATCAGGAATCTGGATTTAAAAGAGCTAATGGAAGCAGTATCTTATTTCCTTGCTTCGGAGTTCAGCAGACTCAGACTTATACACGAGCTGGAAAATAAGAGTATATATGATAGTCTTTGTGGTGTTAAGAATCGTAGTGCAATGGAGATGACTATTAAAAAGTCCAAAAAGAGAAATTACAGCATTGGCATCATATATGCGGATGCTAATGGCCTTAAGCAGATAAATGACACCAAGGGACATGAAGCCGGAGATGAGCTTCTTAAGAAAATAAGCACCATTATGAAACTTCGCGTAAATCGCGACTATGTATATCGTGTCGGTGGTGATGAATTTGTCATAGCCATTCCTAAGATGGAAAGACAGGATTTCCTTGATATATGTCACGCCCTGCAAAAAGACTTTGAGGAAGCCGAAGGAATTTCCGTTGCAATGGGCTGGGAATGGGGTACAACCTCTGCAGAAATAGAAATGATCATGAAGACTGCTGACAAGCTCATGTACGAAGATAAGGCCAATTATTACAGAAAGAATAACAGAAGAAGATCTGGAGACAGATAAATATAACAATAAAGACCTATCACATTTTATTGTGATAGGTCTATTTGTTAGCTTATAGCAGGCTTGTGATAAGAAGCATCTACCTTTAATTCCCAATTACTTGTTCTAAAGTATATCAGCATTATTATGCTACATACGAGCCATCCCATCGGATATGCGATAGAAATGGGGTATATGGAGGATGTGAGGTGTGAGGCAATGAAAAGATATATCTGCCTGAAAACTACAAAAGAGCTGAGCATGATAAACATTGGAGCCTTCGCATCTCCAACACCTCTGAGAACACCTGCATGGGTCTGATTACTGCAGCACAATATATCAAAAAAGCAGTTCATTCTGATAAAAAGTGTTCCGTAACGAATTACCTCTGGATCAGTGTTGAACATTGATACTATCTTAGGCGCTGCAATAAACTCAGGTATTACAAGAGCTATTGTACATATAGCAGCCAGTAAAAGAGCTTCTCTGATACCTTTTTTAATACGGTCAACATTACCTGCTCCGGCATTTTGCCCTACAAAGGTTGTAGCTGTGAGCGCGATACTCTGCATAGGAAGCATTACAAATGCATCAATTCGTCCGTATGCTCCCCATCCGGCAGTGCTACTCTCTCCAAATCTGTTAATGTAACTCTGTACAAAGAGATTAGAGAAGGAAATTACAGCCATCTGGATACCAGCAGGCATTCCAATCTTGATTATCTGAGACAGAATTGATTGATCAATGGCAAATTCTTTAAGTCTCAGGTTATAGCATTCTTTGCTTGTAAACAGGACAGCAATGGTCAAAATAGCTGAAATGAACTGAGAAATAATAGTTGCGTATGCAGCTCCCGCAACACCCATATTGAGGTTTATTACAAAGAACAGATCAAGAATGATATTCAGTATTGAAGTTATAATAAGGAAAATAAGCGGCCTTACAGAGTCGCCTACAGCTCTTAAAATAGCAGAACCTATGTTGTATAGCATTAGTCCTATTATGCCTAGGAAATATATCTGCAGATACTGAGTAGCCAGTGGCATAACGGATTCAGGTGTGGACATGAAAACAAGAAGTGGAGGAGTAATAAAGAAGCCTACCACCATCATTACCAAACCTAAAATAAAGGTACACAGCACAGAAGTATGCACAGCACGTCTTAAACCTTCATAATTCTTGGCTCCAAAGTAATGGCTTATTACAACACTTGAACCGGCAGAAAAGCCCATAAAAAAGCCTACAAGCGTGTTTATAGCAGGAGCGACACTAGTTACAGCACCAAGGCCATCAGGACCAACTACCTGTCCTACTATGATACTGTCAATGGTGTTATATAGTTGTTGGAAGACATTTCCTGCAAGAAGAGGTATCGCAAAAAGAATAAGCTCTTTTCGGATAGATCCTTGTGTCATGTCCATTGTTGATGATTTTGACATGAAAAAACCTCTGAATAAAATATATTGTATTTTGCACAATATATACTAGCACATTAATACAAGAGTAGTTAGTGTCTGTTTTTGACATAACTGGTGCTATTATTGAGATTCCCGTGATTAGGTAAAAATAAGGCCATCGTATTTAGACAATACGATGACCTGAATTACTATTATTTATGAAAAACAGATTATGCAAGAGCAGCTGTGATGATAGCCATTGAATAAACTTCAAGAGCGTTACATCCACGTGAAAGGTCATTGATTGGAGCGTTAAGTCCAAGAAGGATAGGACCATAAGCTTCAAAGTTACCCATACGCTGTGCTATCTTGTATCCAAGGTTACCTGCGTTGATGTCAGGGAAGATGAAGATGTTAGCATGACCAGCAACAGGTGATCCTGGAGCCTTCTGCTTAGCAACACGTGGAGATACAGCAGCATCAAACTGAAGCTCACCATCGATAGGAATATTAGGATACTTCTCCTGTGCCTTCTTAGTAGCGTTCTGCATCTTTGTTACTGTGTCATCCTTAGCTGAACCCTTTGTTGAGAATGAAAGGAATGCAACCTTAGGATCTACGCCAAATCTAGCTGCGCAGCCAACTGTTTCGCCACAGATCTCAACAAGCTCATCCTCGTTAGGATTGATGTTGATACCGCAGTCAGCCATAGCGATAACTTCGTTCTCACCAGTAGCTGCTGGACGAACAAGAATGAAGCAAGAAGAAACGATTGAGTTCTCAGGCTTAGTCTTGATGATCTGAAGAGCTGGACGAACTGTATCAGCTGTTGAGTATGTAGCACCGCCAAGAAGACAGTCGCCAAGACCCATCTTAACGAGCATTGTTCCAAAGTAGTTTGTCTGCTTAAGCATAGGAATAGCCTTCTCAGGAGTCATTCCCTTGCTCTTTCTGAGCTCGCAGAACTGCTCAACCATCTCATCGAACTGATCAAAGTTATCAGGATCGATAATCTTAGCGCCTCTGATGTTGTAACCAGCTGTCTCTGCTGACTTGATGATCTCCTCCTCATTACCTAAAAGAATAGGCTTAATGAAGTTACCAGCAAGAAGTCTGGAAGCTGCCTCAAGAATTCTTGGATCTGAACCCTCAGGTAAAACGATAGTCTTAGGGTTAGCCTTAAGTTTTTCGATCATATCACCGAATCCGTACATGTATTTGTCCTCCTTAATAAACAGGTGAATTGTAAAATGTAAGCGCATACATTTTTATGCGCAATAGGCATTATAGTCCTAGGAAAACCAAAAAAACTTGATTTCAGTCAAACTATACATAAAAATATGGTTAAATTCAATAAAAATCTTTGATAATTTATTAACTAATTTATATAGTTTGACTATTTTTTAACTATGCTACATTTTATGGGGAATATGGTAGAATATCCTTATTATTTTCGAAAGGATAGTTGAGATATGGATATGAATCCAATGCTGCTTTTGCAGCTTCAGAAGAGACTTAGTCTTTTTCAGGAAGATCATCCCAAGGTAATGCCATTTATGCAGGCTGTTGGGAATGTTGGTGTAGTAGAAGGCACTGTATTTGCTGTTAAGGTTACAACACCTGACGGAAAAGTGCTTGAGTCCAATATTAAGCTTACTGCCAATGATATTGAGACAATAAACATGATGAAAAATGCCAAAAATGAGTAAAAAGGAGGTTCATTGATAGCTGATGTTATCAATGAACCCTTTTATTTATGCGCTATCTAACATTTTCAAAATGTCTTTTCGTAATAGCCGCCCTTATTTACAAAGCCAGTCTTGGCAAGATATGCTTTGTGATTTTCATCAGATCCACGGTAAGTAAGGGACTTAATACCTTCTTCCTGTAATTTATCAAACAGGAATTTACCAATTGAAAAATCTCTATACTGTGGAACGGTGTAGTCCAGTAAAACTTCTATAACGCCGTTATTTTCCTGGCCAAGCATAGCTCCTACAAGCTTGCCCTCATGGCATATAACATAGCTTGCATTTGCATTGGAAAAGTCCATGTTTATACCAGGGAAAATCTTGATAATGTCGTCTCTGTACTGATGGATGAAATAATCCAGAAGGGAATCATCACTATCAGTTTTAACCAGATCATAAGACTTGTCTGTATTGTTCATCTTGATCAGGTAATAAATATTGATACCTACAAGACAGGTATTCATGATCGCTGTTGGATATGAATGGATAATACATGCGTAGATTGTAAAGATAACACTTCCTACTGTGTTAACTACGCGGAGCTTGAAAACTGATGCCATAAGGAATGAAACCAGTACAAGCGTTGATCCCAGGTATCCAATAGCCTCGATCAGAATTTCTTTTTCTAACATATAAAACCTCTTTTCTAAATATATTGCTACATAAATATGGTAACAAAGATAAATACTTTAGGCAAATCACCCCTCAAATTTCGCAAAAACTTCGGAATATGGATATTTAAACTGTTAACCCCGCTAATGCAGGTGGTTATGGGAATTGGTACTATTTTTACATAATCAATGTGTTAATCACATTTGCTTGGGCAAGGACCCAAAGAAAGAGAGGACAGTATGAGTTACGAGTTAATTCCAATTTTTGCGATCATTTTAGTAGTTATTATGATCATAGTTGCGGGGTATGTAAAAGCGCCTCCAGATAGAGCCTATATCATTTCGGGCATGAGAAAAAATCCTAGAATTCTTATTGGACGTGCTGGAGTTAAAATTCCATTTTTCGAGAGAGTCGACAAATTGTATCTTGGACAGATGACTGTAGACATTAAGACAGAGCAGTCGGTTCCTACAAACGATTTCATCAATGTAAATGTTGACGCTGTTGCTAAGGTAAGAATTGGTACAAGCCCAGAAGCTATTCAGCTGGCTGCCAAGAACTTCCTTAACAAAGATCCAGAGCAGATCACAGAAGACCTGCAGGATTCATTACAGGGTAACATGCGTGAGATCATCGGTACATTGGCTCTTAAGACAATCAATACCGATAGAGATAGCTTCTCAGATCAGGTTATGGAGAAGGCTTCAAAGGATATGAATAAGCTCGGTATCGAGATTCTATCCTGTAATATCCAGAACGTAACTGATGAAAATGGTCTTATCAGCGATCTTGGTATGGACAACACAGCTAAGATCAAGAAAGACGCAGCTATTGCTAAGGCACAGGCTGATAGAGACGTTGCAATTGCAAAGGCTGAGGCAGATAAGGCAGCTAATGATGCAAGAGTACTTGCACAGACAGAAATTGCTGAAAAGAACAACGCACTTGCAATTAAGCAGGCGGAACTCAAACAGCAGGCTGATACAGCAAACGCTATGGCTGACGCAGCATATGCTATTCAGCAGCAGGAACAGCAGAAGTCCATTGAGACAGCTACTGTAAATGCTCAGATCGCTAAGGCTGAGCGCGAAGCAGAACTCAGACAGAAGGAAGTTGTTGTAAAACAGCAGGAACTTGCTGCTGAGATCGAGAAAAAGGCTGATGCTGAAAAGTATCAGGCTGAGAAAAAGGCTGAAGCAGAGCTCATCCAGAGACAGAGAAAAGCTGAAGCTGCTAAGTATGAGCAGGAAAGAGATGCTGATGCTAAGAAAGCAAAGGCTGAAGCTGAGAAATATGCTCTTGAGCAGGAAGCTGCAGGTATTAAAGCTAAAATGGATGCCGAAGCTGCTGGTATTGCTGCAAAAGGTTTAGCAGAGGCTGAAGCTATCAGAGCAAAAGGTATTGCTGAAGCCGAAGCAATGGAGAAAAAGGCAGAAGCTTATAAGAAGTACAACGGCGCTGCTATGGCTGAGATGATGATCAAGGTAATGCCTCAGATCGCTGCTGAGATCGCAAAACCTCTTTCCCAGATTGATAAGATCAATATCTATGAGACTGGTGAAGGTGGCGAGAGCGGTGCTTCAAGAATCTCAGGAAATATGCCAATCGTAATGAAACAGGTTTTTGATACCATGAGCGAAGCAACAGGTGTTGATTTTGCTGAGATCATGAGAGCTAATACTTATGATGCTAAGGTTAATAAGAACGTGAACATTACAGGCGCAGATGTAACTGTAGCAACAGAGAAGTAATTATATAAGATATATAATATATTTATTGTTTTGCCCACTGTCTGGAGCCCTCTCTCAAGGCAGTGGGCTTTTTAGTGTCATAAACGATATCTTTTTGGCAAAATAGGGCAAAAAATGCGTACTAATAGAAAATCATAAATTGTATAATAGGGGTGATATGTGGATGAATTCTATGAACTAGAGGTTTTTACAAATGACAAGAGAAGAGTATTTAAAAGAGATTGAAAAAGTAAATGAAGCTGGCTCTTACAAAGAGGACTGGGGCTCATTATCCGAGCATGATACTCCCAAGTGGTTCAGAGATGCCAAGTTTGGAATCTTCATTCATTATGGCGTATACAGCGTTCCTGCATACGGCAACGAGTGGTATTCCAGAAATATGTATAACAAGAACAATAGAGAATTCAAGCATCATATAGAGACCTATGGTCCTCAGAGTGAGTTTGGATATAAGGATTTCATTCCTATGTTCAAGGCTGAGAATTTTGATGCTCATAGATGGATTGATACCTTCAAAAAGGCAGGCGCTAAGTATGTTGTTCCTGTAATGGAGCACCATG
>JAEEGI010005927.1_pt1 | contig 27811 bp, 21 predicted proteins | sample 8958751 | NCBI WGS metagenome assembly JAEEGI01 (sample SAMN16246545, study PRJNA631951) | gut metagenome | biome: gut microbiome; feature: rumen; material: KS-attached | host: Bos | place: Iran: Karaj | collected 2018-10 | reverse complement strand
ATGTCAACATCATGTAGCTTTTGCGATGCCATTTTTAACCTCATGTCGCGAGCAAAGCGAGTGACTAATGGTTCAAATTGATGGAGCTCGCAACATCAATTTGGGTTTGAAAGTGGAACACTTTCAAACTTCGGACACAGAATCCAATTAGGAAGACGTGATAACCCTCTTTGTTCGCAACACTGACTTATGGAAAACCAAGTCCCTTTCTGTAACATCGCCTTTTAATACATTATAAAAAATAGTCCTCACACAACAACTGCTGCGTGAGGACTATAGTTCTTACAATGTTTTTACAAAGATATAAAGATTCCTTTTTAACAAAAATAAACTAATCTTATCTATAGCTCATCATTCCGGCCATTACAAATACTAGAGGTGAATTCCAATAAATAGTGATCTCATTAAGTGAGTAGCAATCGATGTGGTCAAGGTAACACTTCATGGGTGCTGATCCTGCCGGAACTTCCTTTGCTCTTTCATCCTGAAGACCTACATTTGGTCCGCCAGATACAAGACCCGGCCATGGTTCTTCTATATCATCTACTGCTGTAGGACGAAGGTGCGGATTCTTGAATGCCTTTTCGCCATTACCTGTTACGTAGCTTACGTCCATGCTGTTGCAACCAAGGAGGTAATCAAGTCCTGATGTGATCGCATCTTTATATTCAGACTTTCCTTCTATCTTCTTATCTGTAACAGTAAGGATCATAAGGTATTTTAAAAGCTCCATGTTACTGCCCCAGATGAAGTCTTTGGCTTCCATGCAAAGACCAAATCCGTTTTTCTTTGCATTTGAAGAAAGCCTGTCTGCTTCACCTGTGAAAGCCTTCTTTATCTCTTTATTAAGGTCATCGCCGTCATTCTTAAGAAGGATCGACATTGATCCAAGACCTGCTACTTCTGCCCATCCAAGGCATGTAAGTACATTGCCCTGATAGCCTTTTTTAGTAGCATTCTTATCAAAAGATAATAATCTATCTTTTTGATATTTTATATCTTCATAGTATTCTTTATCACCTGTAACTTCATAAAGAGAAGCTGCTGCCCAGAATCTATTTGAGATATCTTCAGCTTCATCATATTGACCTGTGTTTGATCCTTCTGCATTAAAGAACAGGAGCTCATCAGGATTTTCCGTAAGCCACTTGTATGCTTTCTTTGAAACTTCTAAGAGACTGTCAGCATAAGTCTTGTCATAATCCTTATAGATGCTGTATGCAAGAGCAAATACAGCTGCTATGTCTGCTGTAGCAAGTGATGATACAGGGAAAAGGAAGAGCTCTTCCTTGTCTTCTTCTGGCATAACAAAAGGAGCGTGACAAAATGTAGTTACTTTGTGCCATACAGATCCATCATCTCTTTGCATCTTCTTAAGAAAGTCAAGCTCTACCTTCACTTCTGCAAGGATATCCGGAAGATTACCTTTATCGCATTTTACTTTTGGAATGTTAAATTCTACTTTTAATATATCTTCAAAAAATCTTACACCATACAGAATATGTGCGACTGCTACAGCGCCGGCTGTAGAATACCTGCCATAGTCACCTGCATCATGCCAGCCACCAGTCACATCCACAGGTTCTGTATCTTCTCCGTAGACTGTAGCCTTACTCATATGGCAAGGCTCGTGGTAATACTGCCCTGCATACTCCTTAGAAAGAGCATCTCCGCATCTAAGGAAGTAGAAACACTTACAGATATCCTTCATAAGACCATCATACACATCTTCTCCTATTTCAAAAGATGTAGAGCGGACGTCACCAGATGTGACATAGTATTTTCCTTTTTCCTTAAAGTCACTAAAATCTGCTACGCTTACATCTTCTCCGGAGATCTCATCTGTTCCGAAATGACTCAACTTGCCTTCGTAGACGGTCTTATCATTTAAGTCTTTGATATTGAATTCAGATCCCCCAAAGTCAAATACCGCCTTCTTGCTGCTATCAGGTGTAAAGCCCACCTGATTCATAAAAATACGTCCCATAATAATTCCCCTCTCTTTTTTATTACTAATATAATTATATAAATAATATTAGTATTTGGAAGATTAAGCTATAGTAAACAGCTTTATAAAATGCCTTATGTCTGTTATATAATGCTTGCATGTTATCAGGAATTTACCAACTGGTAAAGTGCATTTTCTTAAGTTGTTTACTATATACTATTTATCACAAAGATATACCATAGACAGATAAGTCTACTCTGCCATCCTTAACTTCGATTCCGTCCTCTCTAAGGAGTCTTTCCTGAACACCTTCTCCAAACGCAAAATTGCCGGATAGACACCCTTTAGAATTTACAACGCGAAAACATGGAATATTGTCAGGATCAGGATTGTGGTGGAGGGCATTACCTACTGCTCTAGACATCCTCTTATTGCCAGCCATCTGAGCTACCTGTCCATATGTAGCTACATGCCCTTTGGGAATCTTTTTTACAGCTTCATAGATTCTCTTTGTAGGCGAGTCTGTTACAAGGTCATAGCTAAGCGCTATCATCTTTTCGATCTCCTCATCTGGAACCGAGCCATCTAATATGATCGTGTTCCAATGCTCTTTGTTCTGATGATATGCAGGTATAACACAGGCGTATGCCTTCCTCCAAAGCTCCCTGTATTCAGGATCCACCTTCACATTTAGATTAATAAATCCATCCTTCTCATATGTCCATAAGAAGGCCTTCTTAGAACCCTTTACTCTTACAAGCTGCCAGTTCTGTTCTTTAAACGGAGCTTCCTTGTATGTATTTGGAAATGATAAACCGTAATCTAAAGCTTCTTGTCTGGTCTTCACAAACTTCCTCCTTTTTTTAAATTCGCAGAAAGCTTTCATTCTGGATTTCTGTGCATCCAAAGAATATCCATCTATCTGCATAGATGTGGAAACGCGGCAATGTATATACTTTTGCTTTTTCTTTCCCCAATAATATCATCTCCTTTAGATACTTTTATCTGGAAGTTTTAACAAAGCATCAACAACCGGACGAATCATTTGTACCGATTCCACCTTGTTAATAGCACAGAGTTTTCGTCCTGCATCCTTACTGGATGCTCCACAATGGTATGCTTGCTCTGTTGATAATCCATAATCGAGTACAATAAGCCTATCATGACAATCAGGATTTGGCTTAATTCGAAGCGGTGGATATTGGTTTAGAAAATCATTAACCACTGATGTTGTAAGAAAGCCTCGCTTACCGTGTCCATTTTCTGTAAAAAGAATAACCTCAACCCCTGGATTTTTCTGCGATAATAACTGTAAAGACTTCGTATTCATATAATCATCAACAACATAAATTGACTTGGCTGCCTGCTGATAAATATCTATATAAGCTATATCTGCCTCAAACTTCTGACCTTTATAAATTATGAAATTCTTAAAATCCTTATCTGAAACAAAGTTTTCATTCAAGGTATCAATACTCTTCTGTATATCTTCAATTGCTTTATCCGTTAGCTTCTGATGATCAATTGCTCCAGCCATTTGCACAGATAACTCCGAAACTTTAGCAGTAACTATGCTCATTTCAGACTGCGAAACAAACTGCTGATTCTGCCGAATATAATGACGCATTTCCTTAAAAGCTCGCATGATAAAAATACTTTGTTGCACCGCCAAGTTCCCTTTAAGAACAGTCGCTAACATATAGATGCCTTGCTCCGTAAATGCATATGGCAACTTTCTAATTCCGCCCCAACTTGAAGTCACAAATTGTGACTTCAAGTTTTCAAACTCCTCTTTTGTTAATTAAAACATAAAATCTTCGGGGAAACGCTCAATATTTCTTTTCACCTGCTGATTCATAGCTTTAAGTTCATAACCGTAAATATCAGCCAAATCACTATCGAGCATCACTGAGAAATAATGAAACAGATGATTATAAAGATATTTCTCACAAGGCCATCATCACGCTTGCGGATTTTTATGAAGTCACATCAGACTATCTTTGGGGAATTACAGAAAACAACATCCGTTCCCAGTAGACAAACTATAATTCGTTATATTCATCCTGATGATTCAGAATATATTCGATAACATTGTCTGCTGTAAGTTTTTTGACATTATCACTTAGCCAGATTGTTACCGCGCTGCTTCCCTGAGAATATTCTACATATCCCTCGTAGTATTCATGTGCATCACATACTACAGCAACTGTATCATCTCCATCTGACAAGATAAGTACCATGTCTGTAAGGTCATCATCATTTACATCGCAGAATGCAATTTCTTTAACATCATTAAAGTCTGACAGATCTATATCGCTAAGCCTTGGATATATAATGTCTTCAACTGCATTATCTTCTATTATGGCAATATCAGGACCATATGCAGTACCTGAAGTAGCGCAGGTAATTGTTTCATCTGTTCCGTAAACACTTGCTTCAATAACAGAATCTGCATAGTCTTCCCATAGTTCCCTGTTTGAATAGAACATATATGGATTATCGGAATCGCCGGTTTCTATTAATGAAATACGTCTGTAAGCGCCTAGCTCGCCAACCATTTGCATTTCACCATATACAAGAACCTGTATCAGGTCATCTCTTCTAATACCTTCTTCGCATACAATATTCACATGATTAGTATCACTGACCTGATCAAACAAAATGTCGTATTCTTCTATATAAGTGAAGCCGCCTAATAACGAAATATCAAAATCAGTTATGCCTGTTTTGCTCTCTACATATGATCTGACATCATCTCCTGAAAGAGCTATCAAGTCATACTCAACAAAATCTTCGCCTATGGCATCAAGATATGCATCTAGCGCTTCGTCAGGAAAATCACAGTTTTCAATACCAGCTCCGCCATAGAATACCTCGTTCCAGTTCGCCTTGTCCGGAGTCCTGTATGATGTAGCTACAAATCCGTTATTCTCATGTTGATTCAGAAAATCCTGAATATCTGAAAGTTCATCTTCTGTAAGCTCTTCTCCGTCCAGCATTATAGTAGAGTCGTAGTCAGTGATATCTTCGAATTCACTTTCATCGGTTTTCTTTTTAGAATCGTTATCGTTGTCTTTCTTTGCTGAATCGCTTTCTTCATCTGCATCAGATGCATCAGCAGATGAATCGGCATCGGATTCTTTAGCTTCCGTTTCTTCATCTTCAGTTTCTTTAGTTGAAGCTTCTTCACTCTCGTTAGTAGATTCCTCATCGCTTTCATTTTCGGAATCAGCTTCACCAGAATCTTCTACTGCTTCTTCATCTTCTGAATCAATTTTAAGCTGTGCGCTATTACAACCTGATAAAATAATGGCTGCAGCCATAGCCCCTGATATGGTTTTAATTATCTTCTTTTTCATTGTGTCTCTCCCTGAACTTAGTTTATTAACAGTTTGACCTTCGTAAGCCATATCAGTATAGCATCTTTTAATTTGGATTTTTCTTTATCTGATACAGCGTCAATTGTAAGCGATAAAGCGCACAAAGAAAAAATATTTCTACCCTCAGACTATACCAATAAAATTCTTCCCTCTAACTATACTATATGATATACTTCCGACTATGAAGAAATTATTTAAAAACAAGCTTTTTATTGGCATATCGTTATTTGTATTATTTTTTGTGACCAGAATCATTTTAATACTGTTCGGATTAATGTTCAGAGCTTGGATCAATTGCATTTGGCTTGGAAGTAGTTTTGTGATATTTATATGGGGAATTTTTGATTTTTATAATAGATCACAAAATAAAATAGCAAAAGGAATTCTTTCAATTCTAATCGCTATAGCCCTAATTTTTACATTCTTCCCAATGCCTATGATAGAGGTTCCACTGGGTTTATTATACGCTGCCGAATTCGCGGGAGAACTTGGTGTATTACCAAGCAAAGAAGATGTTATAGAATATGATGGCTATAAGATTGTTGGATATCATCGTTTCGCGTTTTTGGATTCAGAAGTAGATTTCTATGAATACAAAAACCTCTTTTTTGTAGGAAGTGACTGCCTATTGTATAGTTATGGTTACAGTTTTGATAGAGAAGATGGCCATTTCTATGCTTATGATGAGATGAAAACCTTTACTATCGAAGATATTGTAGAAAGAATAAAAAACTGAGTGTGATCACTCAGTTTTTTAATGTCATTCTACGAGGCATTGGCTGGTTCCGTGCCAGAATGAGCCACTGTCAGATTATTAAGCCAGCGCTCTTTTTTCAGCCATAGATGGAATATTCCCATCTTTACAATATCCAGAATTTTAATGATTTGGGTCTGTTTTACACAGCTTTTGTTTTTATAAAAACAGAGAATTTATTGCTTAGACAAAAGACATACGGTCTCAACATAGATTAGTCTTCCAAACATATCGACATACCACATAAAATGCATAATAAAAGCTAGTTGTTCAGCATTGAATAATACTCTTTTATCTCCTGCGGTGATGTTAAAAACCATTCCGTTCCAGGAGCATTTTTCAGCCATTTACCCTGGTACTTTAGAATACTATGCAAAGCTACTTCAAGTGCTGAAGAATCATCGCAATATATAATTAAAGCAACATGTGGCAATTCTGGGTAGCTGGTTCCCGCTTGTCCCATTACACGTTGTATGGGATCTCTGTCAGTTCTTCCGATCTTGCAAGGCCATCCTTCATTTCCTTTATTCTCCGCAAGTTGCTTATAGACATCATAATAATATACATACACCGCATTACTGCCGGTTCCTAATGTTTCATCTACTGTATATTTAATAGTTTCTGCCTTTATGTCTTCCACGACATCTGTTGTATCTTTAACTTGATAGTGCAATTCCCAAGTCCCATAACCTTTATTTACCAATCCTGCATCAGTTTTCTGAAGATCTTGTGTTGCTTTTTTAAAAATGGAAACAACATCTCGCCCTTCTTCAATAATGCCACCGTGTTCAAGATGATAATCTGTAATGTTCTTTATAGCTGTTTGACGCGTAAACTGTTTTCCATCAAACAGCAACACTAGTAGTTCCTTAAAAACAGCTGGAAAAAGTTTCATTCCTGAGTATTTGTAATTATCCATATTACCTCTCCCTTAATAGAAATCAAATCATCTGGAAGTGTTTAAACGCTTCGATGATTGCTTCTTCCTTATCCTTCGGCGTCTCCAACGACTTGCTGTCCTCACCCTTCGCCAGATTATAATTCTGCCGTTCTATGATTCCGCATTTACGCTTCGTCTTCGCAATATTCAGATTCGTCGCGTGAAATCCGTACTTCTCCCGCACCCAGTCCTAGATCTCCTTGTATGTAGCCTTAGCTTCTGCACTGGTCAGATCCAGTTCATCCATATCCACCTTAACTTCGATATGATGCTTTGCTTCGGATAGTTTGGACAAAAGCGCTACAGTCTCCACATGAACGCTCATCGGGAACATATCACAAGGGCGTATGTGTTCCAGCTTATAGCCTCCATCGCAAAGGATTCTTAAGTCTCTTGCCAGTGTTGCACTGTCACAGCTTACATATACGATCCTTTTGGGAGCCATCTTGAGCATGGTTTCAAGAGCCGCTATATCACAACCTTTTCTTGGTGGATCAATACAGATAACATCTGCATAGATTCCCTCTTTTTCATACAGATCAGGAAGTACTTCCTCGGCTTTTCCAACATAGAATTTTGCATTTGTAATATTATTTCTTATAGCATTTTCATTGGCATCATCAATTGCCTGAGGGATTATCTCTATGCCATATACCTTCCCGGCTTTTTGGGACATAGACAGCGTGATAGTACCTATTCCGCAGTACAGATCCCATACAGTTTCATTACCTGAAAGCTGTGCGTATTCTATAGCCTGTCCGTAGAGTTTCTCTGTCTGAATTGGATTAACCTGATAAAATGACAAAGGCGAAATATTGAACTGAAGTCCGCATAATGTGTCCTTGATAGTATCGCTCCCCCACAATGTAATAATCTCGGTTCCCATTATTACATTGGTCTTTTCTGTGTTGATACTAACAGATATACTGGTCATTCCATCTATAGCCGAAAGCCTTGATATAAGCTCATCCTGATTTTTTATATATATATCATTTTTAGATTTTTTATTATAGTTGATAACAAGGCATACCATCAGTTCCTTACTTACAAAGCCTTTTCTGATAAGGATATGTCTGACAAGCCCCTTACCGGATACTTCATCGTAAGGCTCAATATGGTATTTCTCCATATGTGAGATTATTGTTTCAAGGATAGCCTTGTTGTCAGAGACACCTATCATACAATCAGTATTAGGGATTATATTGTGGGAATGACCCGCATAGAATCCTGTTACGATCTTTCCGTTTTTATCTTTGCCAACAGGGAACTGGGCTTTGTTTCTGTATGCAAAGGGATCATCCATTCCGATAATAGGTTCCATGATACTGTCAACAAAAGCTTCATCAAATCCTCCAAGTCTTATGATATTATTTCTGACTTTATTCTGCTTGAACCTCAGCTGACTTTCATAAGACATGTTCTGGATCTGGCATCCGCCGCATTGCCTTGCGATGGGGCATCTTGGTCTTACCCTGTCTTTGGAAGGAGTTATGACTTTTTCAAGATGTGCATAGGCATAATTTTTCTTAGCCTTCATTATCTTGGCCTTAACACGGTCACCAATTACCGCATCTTTAATAAAGAGAGTATAGCCATCAATCTTGCCTATACCCTCTCCGTCATTTCCTATATCTGTAATTTCAACTGTAAGCAGATCGTCCTTCTTGTACAATCTGGCTTTTTCGTTTTTGTTCATAAATAAAATCCTTTCACTAATCACGCCTATACCACCAATGTTTGAGGGCGCAAGACATCCGGGGGATGTCTGCTTTGCGCCGACCGGAGTGGAACGTAGATGTGAGAGTTTCGAAGAAACAGAACAATCCGGTAGTCATATGGTGTCAAAAGGAACTTTTGACACCTACCTCATTATATTCCTCGGCTACCAATCGCACTGCCTCACACAATATCTTCATCCATAACCTTGGCCTTGGGCAGAGAAAAAACAAATTCGGTTCCGACACCAACTGTACTGATCACATTGATATTCTCACCGTGTGCCTTGATGATCTCTTTTACAATAGACAGGCCAAGTCCTGTGCCTTTTTTGTCCTTGCCTCTTGAAAGGTCGGATTTATAGAATCTCTCGAAGACCATCTTCTGATCCTCTTTGGGAATTCCTATTCCTGAGTCCTTGACTGATACGAAGATCTTGTTCTTTTTCTCAGTGGTTTCTATCTTGATAACAGAATCGTTATGGCTGAACTTGATGGCATTGTCCATAAGATTATAGAGAACCTGCTGGATCTTGCCCATGTCTGCAAGTACTATCATCTGCTCATCTGTAAGGACAAGTTCTATAGCTATCATCTTGGATCTGCAGGTTCCTTCAAAAGTAGCTGCAGTATCTCTTATGACTTTATTAATGTCAAACTCCGCCTTCTCAAGCATCATACCGCTTCCGATATTGTTAAGGGTCAAAAGTCCGTTGGTGAGCTTGGTAAGTCTGTCTGTCTCATTAAGTACAACCTGAAGATAATGTTCATGCATCTCAGGTGGTATGGTTCCGTCTATCATAGCCTGAAGGTATCCTCTTATAGATGTAAGTGGAGACCTGAAGTCATGGGATACGTTGGCGATGAATTTGCGCTGATCCTCTTCTGATCTTGCGATCTCTCCTGCCATATAGGATACGGCAGCGCCCAGATATCCTATCTCATCATCAGATTCCAGGGTGAACTTATAATCCATATTGCCGGCAGCATACTGCTCCGTAGCTGTCGTAACCTTCCTAAGAGGTATGTATACCAATTCTGTAAAAAATATAAGAATGATAGCAGACAGAAGGAACAGGATTATAAGTAGAAGATATGAGATATTCAAAAGCTCATTGGCTTCTGTCTTAATAGCACTCATAGGAGTATGTATGACTACATATGCCCTTACCTTGTAATTGGCAGTAATAGGTGCAAATACAGACAGTTCCTCTTCCGGAAAAGTTCCAAAGAAGTCTCCGACTGTATAGTATGTCCCGCCTGTAACTGTCGGATCAAAACCATCTACAACAACTTCCGTATTCTCATCAAGAACCCTGCTGGAGTCTATAACAAGCCGTCCTGAAGGGTTGATGATCCAGATCGTTGCCTGCATATATCTTGACAGATCTATAAGCTGAGTCTGAACTCTGGAGATGGTAGTGTCACTGTTATAAAGGTCAGTAGCATAGGTATTGGCAATCTGAGTAGCTTCTGAATAAAGGCTCTCAGCCCTTGCTCTCCTGCAGTGCTCCATAGTCATGTTGGATATAACAGTACCCACAGCTATGAACCCAAATACAGCAAACAACACATATGCAATTAAGAATTTAAGATATATTGTACGCTTCATCTATATCCAATTACACACTTTCAAATTTGTAGCCAATACCCCAGATTGTAGCTATCTTCCACTTTTCATGATCCTTGATCTTCTCACGAAGTCTCTTTATATGTACGTCTACAGTACGAGTATCACCTATATATTCATATCCCCAGATCTGGTCCAGAAGCTGTTCACGTGTGAATACATGATTAGGTGATGCTGCAAGGAAGTACAGAAGCTCCAGTTCCTTGGGCGGCATCTCAACTCTCTGTCCTTTATAAGTAACGGAATAGTTGGTCATATTGATCTCAAGGTCAGGATAACTTACAACCTTATCATCAGTTTCTTCCTTCTGGGCAGGAGCCATTCTGGTCCTTCTAAGGACAGCCTTGACTCTTGCTACAAGTTCCTTTGAATCAAAGGGCTTCTCCATATAATCGTCTGCGCCCATTTCAAGGCCCAGTACCTTATCGAAGACCTCTCCCTTTGCTGACAGCATTATGATAGGAACCTGAGACTTTGCTCTTATCTCTCTGCATACTGCATATCCGTCTATGCCGGGAAGCATCAGATCAAGGAGTATCAGATCCGGCTGAAAACTTTTGAACATTTCAAGAGCGCTCTCTCCATCACCGGCTATCTGAGTGTCATAACACTCTTTTACCAGATAAAGAGAGATGAGCTCAGCGATATTGCTGTCATCATCTACGATCAATATTTTCTGCTTATTAACCATTTCATTCTCCCTTTTTAGTCTGTCTATAATTTACTTAAAAGTCACTATAGTAACACCGGAATCGCCTTCGCCATATTCGCCAAGCTTAAAGCTCTTAACATACGGAATCGAACGGAGCCTTTGCTGAACAGCCTGTCTTAATATTCCGGATCCCTTACCATGCACTACTCGTACGCTTGGAAGGTGCGACATATATGCCTGATCCAGATACTGCTCCATCTCATGAACCGCATCATCAGAATTCATTCCGATCAGGTTGACTTCATGATGTATATCACGACCCTTGGACAGATCAAGTTTTCTGCCCTTTGATCTGTTATTTTCAAAAGTGGACGCATCCATCTTGAACTTCTTGGTAATCTTCTTCTCTTCTTCATCAGCTACAAGAACTATATCTTTGATATTGGTCCTGGTACGTATGATACCGCACTGAACGAACATATTGCCGGACTTATCAGGCATTGTTGATACAGTTCCCTTAAGGCCCATTGATACGATCTTGACGCTGTCACCAAGCCTTATCTGGCTCTCCTTAAGGATCTTGTGACCTTTATCCTTATCACTTGCAGCTACAGAGAGCTTCTGATTCTTATCAGAGATATGTTTGTTGAGCTTGGATCTTTCTCTGTCGAGTTCCTGAATTCCTGCATCTTTACCGGCTTTACGGAAGCTCTTTATAGTATCATCCGCAACTTTCTTGGCATCAGCAAGGATATCCCTTGCTTCTTCGTTAGCTCGCCTCAAGATTTCTTCGCGTGTAGTATCGAGCTTGTCGGCTTTTTTCTCATAAGATTTCTTAAGCTCTGAAAGCTCAAGTCTGTATCTTTCTGCAAGAGTACGCTCTTTTTCTGCAAGTACACGGTTCTTCTCAAGATCTGCAAGGAGATCTTCAAATCTCTTATCATCACTTCCGATCTGCTCTTTGGCCGCTTCTATGATCCTGTCCGGAAGACCAAGTTTAGAAGATATTGCAAAAGCATTGGACTTACCCGGAACACCTATAAGGAGCTTGTAAGTAGGTCTAAGCGTTGAAACGTCAAATTCGCAGCTTGCATTCTTAACTCCCTCTGTAGACAGGGCATATACCTTGAGCTCAGCATAGTGAGTTGTAGCCATGGTAGTGATGCCGCGCTTATGAAGGTCATTAAGAATAGATATGGCAAGTGCTGCACCTTCTGTAGGATCTGTTCCTGCTCCAAGCTCATCGAAAAGGCACAGTGAATTCTCATTGGCTTCATTTAATATCTTAACTTCATTGGTCATATGTGATGAGAATGTTGATAGAGACTGCTCTATAGACTGCTCATCACCTATATCTGCATACACTTCATCAAATACTGAAAGCTCTGACCTGTCACCTGCAGGTATAGCAAGTCCCGACTGTCCCATAAGTGTCAGAAGACCTACTGTCTTTAAAGTTACAGTCTTACCACCAGTGTTAGGACCTGTAATTATCAGCATATTAAAATCACCGCCGCAGTACACATCGATAGGAACTACCTTGTTCTTATCAATGAGCGGATGACGACCTTTTCTTATATTGAAGCTGTGATCTTTCTTCATGACAGGAGTTGTAGCATTCATGGAAAGGGCAAGAGATGCCTTTGCAAAAATAAAATCAAGCTCTGTCATAAGCTTTGCATTGTCTATAAGTGCCTGTACATAATCACCTGTCTGAGCAGAGAGCTCTGCAAGGATCTTCTCAATCTCCTTATGCTCTTCGAGCATGAACTCACGAAGCTTGTTGTTGAGCTCTACTATTGCCTGAGGCTCTATAAAAAGAGTTGATCCTGATGATGACTGATCATGCACTATACCTGATACCTGAGACTTGAACTCAGCACGAACAGGCAGACAGTATCTGTCATCGCGCATGGTTATAACATTGTCCTGCAGATAGCTGTGCATGGATCCGTTGACCATGGAATTAAGCTTATCATGGATCCTGTCACCTGTAAGAGCAATACTACGCCTTATATGCGCAAGCGCAGGACTTGCATCAGAAGCAATCTCATCTTCTGATATGATGCACCTTCTGATCTCCCTTGATATAGGTGTAAGAGGCTCAAGCCCCTCAAACATATCTGTAAGTGAATCAGAAGGAGTCTCCTCCTTATCACGTCTTCCGTAGCTTTTGATCCTTGCAACATTTTCAAGCATAGAAGCTATCTTTAGAAGAGCCGCAGCATCAAGTGATGCGCCTATCTTAAGAGCTCTGACATATCCTGATACATCAGTATTGGAGCCAAAAGAAGTCGAGCCCTTCTGAAATATCCTGGCAATTGCATCAGCTGTATTGATCTGTGCCTTACCTATCTCATCTATATCCGTCATAGGAAGAAGTTCTCTGCATAACTTCCTTCCCGGATCAGAACCTGCCTGCGATACAAGCATTTCAATTATTTTGTCGTATTCAAGTACTTTTAAAACTTTCTCATTCATTACATAAACCGCCTATAAATGCACAATTCCCCAATTATCTAACATATTCTATAATAGCCTAACACAGTTCTATCGGCAAGTTTTTAACCTTAATAATCAACACCTTCCAAATGTGATAAAATGTTTCTATATTACTGCTTAGGAGGCCGCATTATGCCAAATAAAGATTCCCAAAAAACGGATACTAAAAGCCAGGATTTAGAGGATTTAGATAATATCGAAGCAACTGACGATGAAGGTCAGCCACTTGCTAATACCGATTTTATGAGGGAGAAGATCAAATCCCGTCCTATTAATTCCAAGAAGCTTTTAAGACGTACTATTACAACCATAGTAATGGCTATCATATTCGGAATTGTTGCCTGCTGCACTTTCCTTTTGCTACAGCCACTACTTAGCAATCAGATAGGATCATCCAACAAGTCCCAAACTGAAGTTTCTTTTCCCAAAGAAACTGTAAGTGATGAGATACAGCGCGAAGACCTTATCGCAAGTGAAGAAGAGAAGGCTGCTGCCGATGCCGCAAGTGCTCAGGCTTCCGTCAATGAAAGTGTTACAGAAGCTGCAGAAAAAGAAGTTGCTGCTGCCCTTAGTTCCCTTAGCCTGTCATCTTCTGACTATGCATCAATCTATAATTCATTAAAAGAAGTCGCTACATCCGCAGAGATTTCTATCGTAACTGTAACTGCCGCAACTTCCGATACTGATTTTATCAATGATTCTTTTGTCAGAGAGGCCTCAACCTCAGGACTTATAGTCGCTATAACAGATTCTGAGACTCTAATACTTGCAGACAGCAGTAATCTAAGCGGCGCTGAGACCATCATGGTATCATTCTATGATGACAATGCAGTAAGTGCAGTTATCAAATCAACCGATCATATTACAGGTCTATGTATCATAAGTGTATCCAATACCGATATTCCTGAAGATACCAAGGACAATATCGCTGCTGCTACTCTTGGTACGTCTCTTACAGCCGGACTTCAGGGCACACCTGTTATCGCTATAGGATCACCTACCGGAACTCCGCAGTCTTTTTGCTATGGCATGATCACTTCTACTGGAAGAGTTCTGGATCTTACTGACAGCAGATACACACTTATGACTACAGATATATATGCCAGTCCTCTTGCCAGCGGATTCATAATCAATCTTGAAGGAAGCGTTATTGGTGTCATAGATATGTCCTATAACGACACAGGGCTTGAAAATCTTATATCCGCTATCGGTATATCTGATGTCAAAAACCTGATCCAGAACCTGTCTAACGGAATAGTTCCTCCATATCTTGGAATACACGCAGGCGATATTCCGTCTTATCTTACAGAAGACGGAACTCTTCCAAGCGGCGTATATGTCAGCAAGATAGAAACCGGGTCTCCTGCAATGGACTGCGGTCTTCAAAGCGGAGACATCATCACCAAGATAGACGGCGAGAAAGTTACATCTTACAGCCAGTTTCTCGGCCTTCTATATGCAAGGTCGTCAGGAGACAGTGTATCAATAACCGTAATGAGGCAAACACCTGATGATTATACAGAGCTTACCTTGTCAGCTACTCTCGAGGATGCTCCTACCAAATAAAGAGAATCGGCATTTCTTACAATTGACTTGCTATTAACGGAATATTATTATTACTTAGGGCTTTGGCATAGTCCGGCCTTTGGAAAGGTATTACAGATATGAAATTTATAAAAGACATGAAACCAGGTGACAGAATACAGGATATCTATTTTTGTAAAAGCAAGACTCCTGCTACCACCAAAAACGGCAAACCTTATGACAATGTCATCCTCCAGGATAAGACTGGATGTGTAGACGGCAAGATCTGGGATCCTAACAGTGCAGGAATTGACGATTTTGATTCCAAAGACTTCATCGAAGTATGCGGTGAAGCAACAAGCTTCAACGGAATGCTTCAGGTTAATATCAAGAGAGCCCGCATCTGCCGTGAAGGTGAATATGATCCAGCTCTTTATATGCCTGTTTCTTCTAAAGATAATGATGAGATGTTCAAAGAACTCCTTGGACTGATCGCCAGTGTCAAGAACCAGTATCTTCACAGAATCTTAGAGATGCTCTTTGTAGAAGATAAGGAATTCATAGCAGCATTTCGTAAGTCATCTGCTGCCAAGTCCGTACACCACGGATTCATCGGCGGACTTTTAGAGCATACTCTTAGCGTTGCAAAGCTGTGTGATTATTACTGCACATCATATGCATCACTTAACAGGGACCTTCTCATAACAGCAGCTATCTGCCACGATATAGGCAAGACCAAGGAGCTGTCTGCATTCCCTGAAAATGACTATACAGACTGCGGTAACTTCATGGGCCATATAGTAATGGGTGCTCAGATGATACATGATCTTGTAAGACAGATCGATGGTTTCCCAACTCTTCTGGATCAGGAGCTTGAGCACTGCATCCTCGCTCACCATGGTCAGCTTGAATACGGATCACCCAAGAAGCCTGTCCTTATGGAAGCTGTAGCTCTTAACATGGCAGATGATACAGATGCCAAGATGGAAACCTTTAAAGAGATACGAGAGAATGCAACCGAACCCGGATGGCTTGGTTTCAACAGACTGTTCGAGTCCAATCTCTTTGATACAAGAGTTGAATACTAAAATTTATAAAAAAATCGGCGCCTTATTGTCTTAATAAGGTGCCGATTTAATATTACTGATAACAATGGATGATAAGAATTCCTATATTATCTTTCAAGTCCGTCGATGAAGTGCTTAAGTCTTTCAAGAGCCTTCTTAAGATCTTCAAGTGAGTATGCATAAGATATTCTTATAAATCCCTCACCGCAGTCGCCAAAAGCTGTTCCAGGGACTACCGCAAGTCTTTCTTTTTCCAAAAGCTGCATTGCAAAATCATCCGAAGACAGACCGAACTTCTTGATATTAGGAAATACATAGAATGCTCCGTATGGTTCAAAGCAGTCTATACCTATTTTATCAAATTCGTGAAGAAGGTATTTACGCCTTCTATCGTACTCTTTTCTCATAACAGCTACATCTTCGTCGCCGTTTCTAAGGGCTTCTACACCTGCATACTGACTGGTAGTAGGTGCACACATTATTGCAAACTGGTGGATCTTGATCATCTGACTTATGATATTAGCAGGTCCGCAGGCATATCCAAGTCTCCATCCTGTCATTGCATAGGCTTTGGAGAAACCATTGATATAGATGGTCCTCTCTGCCATACCAGGAAGAGAGATGATAGATACGTGCTTCTCTTTATAGGTAAGTTCAGAATAGATCTCATCAGATATCACGTACAGGTCATGCTCTAATATAACCTTGGCTATAGCTTCAAGGTCGCTTTTCTCCATGATAGCTCCTGTAGGATTGTTAGGAAAAGGAAGTACCAGGATCTTGGTCTTGTCTGTGATGCTATCCTCAAGTTCCTTGGCTGTGAGTCTGAATTCATTCTCTTCTTTAAGATTGATGATAACAGGCACTGCATCTGCAAGGATAGCACAGGGCTCGTAAGATACATATGATGGCTGCGGGATCAGGACTTCATCTCCCGGATTGACCATAGCTCTCATTGCAAGGTCGATAGCTTCAGATCCTCCGACTGTTATGAATACCTGACTTGCCTGATCATAGGTTATACCCTGAGTCCTTTTTACATAATTGCTGACTTCCTGCTTGAGATCTTTAAGGCCGGAATTAGATGTATAGAAGGTTCTACCCTTTTCAAGTGAGTATATACCCTCATCACGGATGTGCCAGGGCGTATCAAAATCTGGTTCGCCTACACCAAGTGATATTACATCGTCCATATCCTGAACTATGTCAAAAAATTTTCTGATGCCTGATGGCTTTATATCTATAACTTTATCTGATAACGGATTTCTCATTATGGTCTATATCCATCCCTTCATTGTGTGTAATATGAAGCGCCTTTTATGCCTGCTATAGGCATACAGATACTACATATGTGTAAATACCTCACGGATAGACTTTCTCTCTTGTATCTTCGTACTTGGCTGTAAGTATCGTTCCATGATCCTTGTACTTCTTAAGGATGAAGTGTGTGGCTGTGCTCTGAACTGTGTCAAGTACTGCAAGCTTGGTGTTAACGAAGTTAGCAACTTCAAGAAGGCTCTTGCCTTCAACGATGACCATAAGGTCAAAGGATCCGCTCATAAGATACAGACTTGAAACCTGAGGGAACTTATAGATACGCTCTGATATAGAATCAAATCCCATACCTCTTGTAGGTGTAACCTTAACTTCAATAAGTGCCATGACCTTCTCTATAGAGGTTTTGGACCAGTCTATCATAGTATGATAAGCGCAGATGACTCCTTCATCTTCCATAGCTTTGACTTCATTGGCGACATCTATCTCCGCAGCGCCGATCGCGGCTGAAAGCTCGTCTATGCCGATTCGGCTGTTTTTTTCAATGACTGATAAAATCTCTTCTCTAAGGGCCATGTCTATCCTTTCTGCCGCAGCAGCGGCCATAACAAGTTTGTTATGCTTTTACTTATTATGTCTTATTCATTATTTTTTAGTATATTAACAGAAAATGTATAATTATTCCATGCTTTTGCATATGCAAAAAATGCCTATGATTACGCAGTGAAATTAATGTCAAAAAGTCTATGACTATATAGCAAAATTACTACAGATCATTAAAATATCTTATGAATCTCATCACTTTGAGGCAGATCCAGAAACCTTGTCTCATCTTCATTTATAATGATACGGTCATTGCCACTGGTGAGCTTACCTATGATAGCTGATGGTATTCCTTCTTTTTCTAAAGCATCTACCATTAGAGAACCATCTCTAGTCGCTATAAGAAGCGCCCCTGCTGATGCAAGAAGGTATGGATTAACATCAAATACATCCGTGATCTCAACGCTCTCCTGCCTTATGGGTATAGCCTTAAGATTCACTTCCATACCGCATCCTGTCATCTGCCCAAGTTCCCACAAGGCTGCAAATATTCCGCCGCTTGATACGTCGTGAATACATACAGCTTTGTTTTCCCTGGCAATACGCGCATCATCTTTAATGCTAAGATAGTCCATACCGCCAAAAGACGTTCCTGCATCTATGATAAAAGATGGATACCTTTCTATGATCTTGTCTTTCCTATCTTCAGAAAGCATAGCGCATCCAGACAGGGCGATCCATTTGGTAACGACTATATCGCAGTCTGCTGCATTCTTTAACCTCATATCAGGCTTTATTATCGTATCTGCCACTTGTCCCTTGCATTCATCTGATAAGGAGATTGACTTATTATCTGGAATCACATCCTTATATCCTACTGCAGTAGCAGTTACAAGAGGATGATTAACTACTTCTGATACTTCTGTATGTCCTCCTGCGATCTCAGCCCCGTTATATATAGCAGCAGCCTCGGCATCCTTCATGATCTGCCTTAATACCTGTTCTTCGCAGTCCTTGGGAAGTGTTATGGATAATAAGACCTGCTTTGGCTGCCCACCTCCTGCAAAGATATTATTGCAAGCGCAGGCAACAGCATATTTGCCACAGTGCTTTACATCAGCAGTCACTGTATGAACTGATGACAATATTTCATTGCCTTTGAAGTCGTTACGATTTACAGATGGATTTTCCTTATTATTGTTTCTACGTGCATCTGTGTCTATCTCATTAGTTCCAAAACAGGCGCAGTCGGTATATCCTGCTGCGCCATTTTTATATCTGCCATTATGGATCTGCTTCCATACAGATCTTTTTAAGACATTCTCTGTGATCTTACCAATTCTCATCAGCCTGTTGTCCCATCTGCGCTCTGCGCTTCACTTCCTGTAGTATCTGTCTGCTGGGAAGCCGCTGCATCAGGTGCTGCCACACTTGGATCTGTAGTAGCAGGAAGACCTGTTGCAGGGTCTATAGGAAGTCCCGTAGCAGGATCTATCTGCTGACTCTGGGCTGCTATAACAGCTGCCATCGAACTACTTGTAGCTACTACCTGATCATATGATCCTGTTGCTATAGCTGCATTGATCTGTGCAAGGACATTCTCATCAGCGCCTGCTGTTCCTACTGCAACGATCCTTGGAACCATTGTATAAGTACTGGAATTGACAACTTCACGGCTTTCTTCCTTGCCATCAACTGTGACTATCTTCCAAAGCTGCGCCTTGATACCGTTATGGGCTGACTGTGTAACCTTGACATAGCCTACAGGCTGAGATGAATCAAGTACAAATGTATCTGTGGTAGGAACAGTTGTTTCGAGAACTTCGCTTTCATAACTTACAACTCTTCCAGCCTGTCTTGTCTCAACGCCATATATAGTGAATGTAATAGTTTTACTAGAAGTAGTATATCCATCTATATAGATAGGATAGTCGGTATTATTTTTGAACTTGAAGTTCTTGCCGCCATTTTCTGCTATAGCAGCATCTTCAGAAGGATCAACATAATTGACTATCATGGAGTGGTTATATCTCTCGGTAACTTCAAGCTCTGCTCTAAGTACTGCATTGTACAAAGTAGTAGAGACCTGACATATTCCGCCGCCAAAGCTCTCTACTACCTGTCCCTGAAGGTATGATCCTGCAAGAAAATATCCATTAGCCTCTGTAAACGGTGTGATATTCTCAAGCATAGAAAACTCATCACCGGGATATAGAGTTATGCCACTTGCAAGTTTACATCCATTTGAAATATTGCCGCTTCTGGCTGCTCCGGAAGTTTTATAGCTGGTTGAGTATGTTCCAAGAACGTCTCCAACTTTGGCAAGCTCCTCTGCGCTTCCTTTAGGCTCTGTAACATCTACAGAAAGGGCGATATCAAAGTCTGATCCGTTCCAGCCATCTGTTATATAATTCTGAAGAAGTTCTATAGAAGCTGTCTGATTGAGCTCATATCCTGTATTACCATCTACAACGCTGAAAGTTCCATTCTCTCTTGTAAGACCATAGTCAACTTCAGCTACGTTAAATGTATCGCACTTTCCTGCAAATACATCCATTATCATGGTGTCATCAAAAGCGTATTCAAGATCCAGTGCTACGCCGCCATTGGCTACATCTTTGAGCTGCTTGTAACGCTGAACTACGTTACCTTCTTTTCCTATATTAAGGGCACTCTCAACTACATCAGTATTGGTCCATGTAAGACCAAGATCTGCTGCTGTTACTGTAACTACATCTTCATCTCTTGCACCTTTTAAGGTGATATTTGCACTAGATAGTGTATCCATGTATGACGAAACTGCTGCATAGGCTTCATCATGTGTCATACCTGAAACATCTACACTTCCAATAGTAACTCCGTTCGGGATTTTAGCCTGTGTCTTAGCCTGCGCTATCATTGATGGAGCCAGGATAAGCACAGCCATAAAGGCTAAACCAATCACAATTTTCTTCATAATAGTCCTCTTTATAGGGAGTAATCTATTTGCTGTCAACTCCCTTAACCCTTGTGTTATATTATATATAGAATGTAACTTAATAATCCTCACGTCATTATACCACTTTTTGGGGGAACGGAAACTTGTTTAATAATATTGGCTTTCCAACTTTTTTATTTCTCTTCATCATCTTCTGTGCGTGGCTTAGATATGAGATGCACAAGGATTCCAAGAAAATGACCGGTCAGCAGAGTTTCCTTGCAAGGGAGAAGGAAGCGAATCTTGCGCCAGTTAAGAGTCTTAAAGATCTTGATTATATCTCCATCCCTCTGGAAACGCTTCCTTTTGGCGCCCTTACAGGCCACAAAGAGATAGACCATATGGAATATACTATCAGAAACCTTGCCAAGGATACCAGAAAGATCGTGAACCTTACCGGTATAACCAATACTGACCTAAAGCTTATGTACGGCGCCGCCAATATAGTTAAGCTTATGGAATATGACGCAAGTTATATAACTTTGATCAAGACTTTGCAGGAATGGGCTGACGTTCTGTACGCAGAAGGTCTGTACAGCGAAGTCGTATCCCTTCTTGAATTCTCAGTATCTACCAAGTGCGACATATCAGAAACCTATCATATGTTATGTGATATCTACAAAAATCACCTGGGACTGACCAAGGCTGAAGCGATCAGCAAAATAAAAGCCCTGCAGCCTTATGCCGCAGAGCTCAAATCCATGAACAAAGATTCTATCGAAGAATATCTTGTTAAAGAAGCCGGATGATTATAGTTATTTATAACTAGGGCATATATCTTTCAAGAAGCATTCACTGCACCTTGGCGTTGGTGCCTTACAGATAGTACGTCCCAGATAGATTATCTGTATGTTGTACCTGATCCAGTTCTGCCTTGGCAGTATCTTCATAAGGTCCTGTTCTACAACTACAGGATCATCAGAATCTGTAAATCCAAGCCTTTTGGAGATTCTCTTAACATGTGTATCTACAACTATGCTGGGATCTTCAAAGATATTGCCTCTTATGACATTGGCAGTCTTACGACCAACTCCCGGAAGGGATGTAAGCTCTTCTAAAGTTCTGGGAACTTCTCCTTCAAAATCACTTTCAAGCTTCCTGGCGCAGCCTATTATATTCCTTGCCTTGGCATGATAGAAGCCTATAGAATGTATCGCTTCTTCAAGCTCCTTGACTTCGGCAGTTGCAAAATCATGTACCGTAGGATATTTGGCAAAAAGAGATGGAGTTACCATATTGACCCTTTTGTCAGTGCACTGAGCTGAAAGTATAGTTGCTATCAGAAGTTCAAATGCATCTCTATGATCAAGATATGTACGCGTATCTGTTCCATACTCGTTATCAAGACGCTCGCATACGACGTTAACTCTATCCATTACCGCTTTAGTTTTTCTAACCATAATCACTCCTACAATGCCCCCCTGGATACGGAGGTCATTTTCCTTTTGGTATCATCATATTACAACAGTCAAATAAGCACAATTGATTTTATTATAGTAATGTGGTAAAGTTCTAACCAACTAATTAATTAAAATACACAAGGAGGAATCATGGGCATACAACTTGTAATAGGCATAGTAATTGTTTTGTACCTGTTAATGATGATCCTCATCGGAGTTGTCTTCTCTAAAGGCAATGATGATGCGGGAGATTTCTATCTGGGTGGTCGTAAACTCGGACCTTTCGTAGCAGCCATGAGTGCAGAAGCTTCTGATATGAGCAGCTGGCTGCTTCTGGGAATCCCGGGACTTGCATATCTGTCAGGACTTGCTGATGCTACCTGGACTATCATCGGTCTTGCTATAGGAACATATCTTAACTGGCTGTTTGTAGCAAGACGCCTTAGACGCTATACAGAAAAGCTTGGTTCTATCACTATCCCGGAATACTTTGCAGCAAGATACAAAGATAAAAATAATACTGTCACACTTATATCTGCTATTGTTATCGTTGTATTCTTCATACCATATGTAGCATCGGGATTTGCTGCCTGCGGCAAGCTCTTTAATACTCTTTTTGGTATCAACTATCTGTTTGCTATGATAGTTAGCGCTATAATCATATCTCTGTACTGCTCCCTCGGCGGATTTAAAGCTGTATGCATGACAGACCTTATCCAGAGTATTGCTATGACAATATCGCTTATAATCGTTATATTCTTTGGTATAAGTCAGGCCGGAGGTCTTAACAATGTAATTGCTAATGCAAGATCTCTTCCCGGATACTTCAGTCTGTCTAGTATTTATGACCCGGAATCAGGAAGTTCAAGTCCTTACGGAATCCTTACAGTATTCTCTATGATGGCCTGGGGACTTGGATACTTCGGAATGCCTCATATCCTCGTTAGATTCATGGCTATAGAAGATGAAAACAAGATAAAGATGTCAAGAAGGATTGCTTCTGTCTGGGTAGTCATCGCTATGTTCGTAGCTCTGTCAATAGGAGTAATAGGTCTTGCCATGAGCTATGCCGGCAGGATTCCTGTGCTTGAAGGAAGCGGCAATGCAGAAAGAGTCATAATCTATATCACTAACCTCATGAGCAGCTATGGTATACTTCCTGCTATTGTAGCCGGTGTCATCCTATCCGGAATACTGGCAGCCACCATGTCAACTGCAGATTCACAGCTCCTTGCATCGGCATCTGCAATATCAGCTGACCTCATTCAGTCTTTTGGCAAAAAGAAGCTTGATGACGAAACTCAGGTCAAGGTAGCCAAGATCACCGTCATCATAATATCAGCAATTGCCGTGTTCATCGCCAAGGACCCTGACTCATCAGTCTTCCAGATAGTAGCATTTGCATGGGCAGGATTTGGAGCTGCCTTTGGACCTGTAGTACTTCTGTCACTTTTCTGGAAGAGATCCAATCTTGCAGGAGCTATGACAGGCATGATCACAGGCGGCGCATTTGTATTTGTCTGGAAGTTCATAATCGCAAAGCTCGGAGGCTTATTCGCTATATACGAACTCCTTCCGGCATTTATCATCGCACTAATCGTAAATGTAGCAGTCAGCCTGATAACTAAAGCTCCTGATACCGAGACAGTAAAAACCTTCGAAGACATCAAAGCCTCACGCTAAAATGACCCCTAGGGGCGGAGTCAAAGGGCTATAAAAAACAATGAGCCACAGGGATTCATATCACCCCGTGGCTCATTATTCTATTAATTCAATGATGTTACAAAACGGTCGAAAGCTTTCTGTCCTTCAGGTGTCCGCTTATATACTCCGGCATCTTCAAGGACATGCATAAACACTTTACCGATCTCATCCTGAATTACAGTATCGATATTGGTAGCATCTATCTTATCATAGTTTTTAGAAAACTCATCTACCCAGTCTGCATGCTTTTCAAGGACTTCATCGCTTCTAAGATCGCGCCCATTAAGTATAGCATCCTTAAGGTTCTTCATCTCATCCTTAAGACGTGCAGGAAGAACCGCAAGTCCCATAACTTCTATAAGTCCGATGTTCTCCTTCTTGATATGATGAAGCTGTGCATGCGGATGGAATACCCCAAGAGGATGCTCATCTGTTGTTATATTATTACGAAGGACAAGATCAAGTTCATATCTGCCATTACGCATTCTGGCTATCGGTGTGATGGTATTATGAGGTGTACCATCAGTTTCTGCGAAGATGAATGCCTCCTCATCACTATATCCGCGCCATGCTTCAAGGATCTTGTCAGCAAGAGCGATGATCCTGTCTGTATCATCTCCTGACAGACGTATTACAGACATCGGCCACTTAACTATTCCGCTGTCTATATCTTCAAATCCCTTAACCGTAAATCTCCTCTCCACAGGTGCCTTGGCCATTGCAAAGTCATAATGTCCGCCCTGGAAGTGATCATGTGAAAGGATAGATCCTCCTACTATAGGAAGATCAGCATTGGAGCCAACAAAATAGTGCGGGAACTGCTTAACAAAATCAAAGAGCTTACAGAATGTTGCATGCTCTATCTTCATAGGTACATGCTGTGAGTTAAAAACTATACAGTGCTCATTGTAATATACATAAGGTGAATACTGGAAGAACCAGTTACTGTTATTGATAGTGACCGGTATGATCCTGTGGTTTTCTCTTGCCGGGTGGTCAAGTCTTCCTGAATATCCTTCATTTTCTCTGCAAAGCTGGCACTTGGGATATCCTGACTGCTTTGCATTTCTTGCAGCTGCGATAGCCTTGGGATCTTTCTCAGGCTTTGATAGATTGATAGTGATATCAAGGTTGCCATAATCTGTAGGTGTTACCCATTTTACATCTTTAGCGATTCTATATTTTCTTATATAATCAGTATTTCTGGAAAAAGAATAGTACCAGTCTGTAGCCTTGATAGGATCCTCTTTATATAGACCCTTGAACTTACCTATAACATCGCTTGGTCTTGGTGTAAGTATACCCATGAGCTTTGTATCGAAAAGGTCTGTATAGGCAGGTGTTGTTCCTTCTATGATCTTATTATCTGCTGCATATTGACACAGAACTTTCATTGTATCTTCAAGATATGTTCCGTCATCAATCTTCTTTTGATCAATGCTTTCTGCTTCTTTAATAACATCATCTTCTGTTCCCTCAAGTTCTGTGAGAGAAAACTGCATAAGTATTGTATTGAGAGAGTAAACTATATCTTCTCTTTCTATAAGGCCTGTGCGATATGCATAAGCCACAAGATTCACTATGTTTTTATCTATAATCTTATTATCCATCTTATTATCACCCACCATTACCAGAATGTTTATTTATATAGTAAGTGTCTTTAGAAAGCGCCTTATGATAGTTATCTAATGATGGCATATAGGGCATTTGATAACTGTCAAAACGCATTATCTTAAGTTGCTTCCTATTGTAAACCGCATAGATACTATATAGCTTTCTGCCATAAGGTTATCCATGCGGTTTCATCTGTCAATTATGTCCAATGATCATCGATTATTAATCATTGATCCTTGATGATTAAATCACTCAATAACTCTCGGTCCGTCACCGATTGATACGATATAGAAAGTGCAGTCATAGCCGATCTTATCCTTATAAGCCTTGCCAACCTGCTCTTTGAAACTTTCTATTGCATCATCCTTGACAATAGAAACAGTGCAGCCGCCAAATCCGCCGCCTGTCATACGTGAACCGATAACGCCGTCAACTTTCCAAGCTGCTTCTGCAAGAGTATCAAGCTCTATACCGGTTACATCATAATCATCGCGAAGGGATACGTGAGAAGCATTCATAAGCTTACCAAACTTCTCAAGGTCACCTGCCTTAAGAGCTGCTACAGCATCAAGTGTACGCTGATTCTCATATACAGCATGCCTTGCCTTAACTCTTTCGTCATCATCTGTGATAGCATCCTTGTGTGCTTCAAACTCTTCTATAGACAGATCTCCAAGTCCCTTGATATCACAAACTGTCTGCATCTGAGACAGAGCATGCTCACATGCACTTCTTCTTGCATTGTACTGTGAATCTGTGAGTTTATGCTTTTTGTTAGTGTTAGTTACTACGATCTTCATTCCATCAAGATGGATCGGAGCATATTCAAATGAAAGGTCTGCCGTATCAAGGAAAATAGCATTATCTTTTTTGCCCATGGCAGATGCAAACTGATCCATAATTCCGCAGTTGCAACCATTGAAATTGTTCTCTGCATCCTGGCCGATAAGAGCAAGTTCCTGATTAGGAACATCAAATCCGTACATATCACGAAGAGCAAATCCTGTCAGGACTTCAAGTGAAGCCGATGAAGAAAGACCTGAGCCATTAGGAATATTGCCGATGATAACCATATCAAATCCTGTTTCAAGCTTCATTCCTCTTTTTTCAAAAGCCCATACAACACCCTTGGGATAGTTGGTCCAGCCAGCCTTGGGATCGTTTGGAACAAGGTCATCAAGGGATGTCTCGCGTCTTGAACCGTCAAAGTTAAGAGATACGAAGCGCATTACGCGGTCATCTCTCTTTCTGGCAGCGGCGTATGTTCCAATTGTGAGTGCACATGGGAATACGTGACCGCCGTTATAATCTGTGTGCTCTCCTATAAGGTTTACACGGCCCGGTGCAAAGTAGCACTTAACGCCTTCGTTATCGCCAAATTCTTTTGCAAAGCCGTCAAGAACGGCCTGTTTCATTTCCTGATCGATCATAAAAATACCTCTTCTTTTTGCTTAAATATTGTTGTTAACAGGATGGCTGCGCATGGCTTTACGATAAGTGGGGTAGACTTTGCCTTCAGGACTATAACAAATGAAATCAAATACCTCATGTGAAAATAACCTTGATTTTTCTAAGGGTATTCTCCGCTTCCGTTAACACGCTGTACTCTCGCTCCTAATACCCTAAGAAAAATCAAGAGCATTTTCAAAATCGGCATTTGATTTCATTTGTTATAGTCCTGAATTCCAAGTTACCGATTTCAAGGAACAATCTTATGCGCTACTGTCCTTTGATTTTCTATGTTTATATTATAATATAATCTGCGCTTGTGTTAGCATCTATTGTTTTTGAAAACTGTCAAAATGTTAAAAAGCTTATATCCATCTTATTAAGCATTATTATCATGCCGAATCCGATAGATATAAGCCTTTTTAATTTTGATCGATTAACTAGATATCTGCGTCCATTGCGAGCTTTATGGATCCCATTATTCCCTGGTCATCGTTAAGGCTGGCAGGAACAATGTAGTTGTCTATGTCGGCAAGTTCTTTGGTAAGTACATATCCGTTTAGCTGCTCCAGGACTTTTTTCCTTATAAGTGGAAAGAGCTGCTCCTGATGCATTACTCCTCCGCCAAGGATGATGATCTGAGGGCTCAGTGTCAGGATATATGTGCACAGAGCCTGAGCTATATATGTACTTTCAAGGTCCCAGACTTTATCATCATCTGCAAGTTCTACAGCCTT
>JAEEGI010005926.1_pt1 | contig 27812 bp, 24 predicted proteins | sample 8958751 | NCBI WGS metagenome assembly JAEEGI01 (sample SAMN16246545, study PRJNA631951) | gut metagenome | biome: gut microbiome; feature: rumen; material: KS-attached | host: Bos | place: Iran: Karaj | collected 2018-10 | reverse complement strand
TCAAGCAGACTCATCCCGAGTTTATCGCCAAGATTGAAGCCCTGCGCGACCGCGTCCGCGCCAACCAGACGCTCGCCGACCGCATCAGCAAGAAATACAGCATCAAAAACGTGACGGGCCTGAACCTGCGGCCCCTGGTCGCCTATGACGACCCGTTTGACATCATCGCCCACAGCGTGGTGGGCAGCGAGGGCACGCTGGCCTTTATCAGCCAGGTGACCATGCGCACGCTGCACGACTACCCGTGCAAGGCCTCGGCGATGCTCTACTTCTTCACCATGCGTGAGAGCTGCGAGGCGGTGGTCGCCCTCAAGCAGCTCAAGTCGAGCGACGAGGACATCGCCATGAGCGAGGAGAACCTGATGGTCAAGAGCGCCGAGATGCTCGACTACCTGTCGCTGGCATCGGTCGATGACCCCGTCTATCTGCAATACAAGCAGGATGTGGATGCCGGGAAAATCGAGGGCGTAAAGCCCGGCGATTACCACAACCTCACCGCCATCCTCACCGAGACCAAGGCAGTGAATACCAACGAGCTGCAACACCGCATCGACGCCATCACGCAGTGCCTGTCGCAGTTCAAGACCTATATTCCCGTGGCGTTCACCACCGACCTGGCCGTCTATGGCAAGTACTGGGCCATCCGCTCGGGCATCTTCCCCAGTGTGGGCGGCGCGCGTCCCGTGGGCACGTCGTGCCTGATCGAGGACGTGGCCTTTGCCGTCGAAGACCTGCCCGAGGCCACCGTCAAGCTGCAAAAGCTCATTGCCGACCACGGCTATCGGGATGCCTGCATCTATGGCCACGCCTTTGAGGGGAATTACCATTTCATCATCAACCAGCTCTTCAGCGACGAGAGCGAGGTGCAGCGCTATGCCAGCATGATGCGCGACGTGGCGCGCCTTGTGGTCGAGGAATATGACGGCTCGCTCAAGGCTGAACACGGCACGGGCCGCAACATGGCGCCGTTTGTCAAGTATGAATGGGGCGAGGAGGCCTTTGCCGCCATGCGCGAGCTGAAAGAGATTTTCGACCCTCACTATCTGCTCAATCCCGGTGTCATCTTCAACGACGACCCCGAGTGCTTCATCAAGCACTTCAAACCCCTGCCCGAGCTCAAGATGCGGGGGCTGGAAGCGCCCAAGGATTCTCCCAGCATGAGCAAGGCTGTGGAGGGCGTCCTCAAGGCCAACAAATGTATCGAGTGCGGCTTTTGCGAGGTGAACTGCGTGACCTGCGGCCTGACACTCTCGTCGCGCCAGCGCATTGTCATCCAGCGCGAGATATCGCACCTGCGCGAGACGGGCAGCGACCCCGATCGCCTGGCAACACTCGTGAAGCAATACCGCTACCAAGGCGACCAGACCTGTGCCGGCGACGGCCTGTGCTCGACCTCTTGTCCCATGGGCATCAACGTGGCCGACATGACCCACCTGGTGCGCAGCGAGGCACTGCCGCAAGGCAGCATGGGCTACAAAACGGGAGACTGGGCAGCGCGACATTTTGCGGGCGTCAAGAGCAGCCTGCGATTTACGTTGGGCGTCGCTCGGCTGGGGCACAACGTGTTAGGCACCTCGGCCATGAAGGGCGTTGCAGGCGCCATGCACAAGGCGGGACTGCCCTTGTGGACACCGGCCATGCCCGGCAGGACGCGCCAGCCGAAGGCATGTAGAGACGCAAAATCTTGCGTCTCCACGCCATCAGAAAGTAACGTCATGCCCCTGAAAGTGGTCTATTTCCCCTCGTGCATCAACCAGACCATGGGCCTGTCAAAAGGCGCGCCCGTGAAGAATACGCTCGTTGACGAGATGGTGCAACTGTGCCGCAAGGCGGGCTACGAGGTCATCTTCCCTGAGGGAATGGAAAAGATGTGCTGCGGCACCATCTGGGAGTCTAAGGGAATGCTCGACATCGCCGACCGCAAGACCGCCGAACTCGACGAGGCCCTGTGGCAGGCCAGCGAGCAGGGCAAATACCCGATCGTGTGCGACCAGAGCCCCTGCCTGCACCGCCTGCGCAAATGCATCACGCGCATGCAACTGTATGAGCCTGTGGAGTTTATCTGGGAATGTCTGAGGAAACGTCTGGACTTCACACCCATCGACCGCCGCATTGCCCTGCATTTCACCTGCTCGACCCGTGAGATGGGACTGGTGGATAAGATGACCCGACTGGCATGGATGTGCAGCAACAACGTCTTCGTGCCCGAGGGCGTGGGATGCTGCGGCTTTGCCGGTGACCGCGGTTGGACCCATCCCGAGGTGAACCGCTGGGCGCTGCGCAAACTGCGCAAACAATTAGAGGACAACCACATCGACATGGGCTACAGCAACAGCCGCACCTGCGAGGTGGGACTGGAAACCAACGGCGGCATCCCCTACCAGAGCATCGTCTATCTGGTCAACGAGGTCACCACCCCCAAGAGAACCAACGCCTAACCCCCCAACAAGTCGCGAAACTAACGCCTAAAAGATTTAATCGAGCTTCGCTCGAAAAATCAAACAAAATCATGAATAAAATTCAAAATAAATATTCGTTATACTTGGATTTTATACAAAATTTTGTTTAATTTCTCGGCCGCAGGCCGATTCATAGCTGTGTCAAATGAGTTGGTTGCCGTCGTGGAAGGCGGTGCCGACAGTGGTGCCCAGCTGGACGTATTTGTAGCGGGTGGGGTCGTAGGTGATGATGTGCATCTTCTCGATGTCGGGGTTGCCGTCCTCGTCGAGGAAGCGCTCATCGCACAAGACGTTGACCACCTCGGCCACGAGATAGTAGCCAGTGTTGCGGTCCTCGTCGATTTTCTCCTTGACACGGCACTCCATCGTCATGGGGAAGTCGGTGAACAAGGGAGCATTCACGTTGGGTGCCTTCTCGATGGTCCAGCCCGTCTTTGCCATCTTATCGGGGTCCTTCTTGGCGCTGACGATGCCTACGAAGTCAGAGGCCACCATTGTCTCGGTAGTGGCAAAGGCTACGGTGAACTCATCGTTGGAGGCCAGGTTGTCGGTCGTGGCGTGTGACGAGAGCGAAATCATAATTTCCTTCATGTCCCAGGTGCCACCCCAGGCGGCATTCATGGCGTTGGGACGACCTTCTTTGTCATAGGTGCCGATGATGAGCACCGGTTGTGGAAGTATCCACGGTTTTGATCCAAAACTTTTCATTCTTTTTTTGAAATATCAGGTAATAGTGAGTTAATGCAAACGTAGTGTGACGACAGGCGGTGTGGCAGAATAATCAAGAGGAATCTCGATGCTGGTAATGGTGCTGTCGGGGACTGGCAGGATGAGGTAACGCCGGCCCTGGTATTCGAGCGGATAAAAGCCCATGGGCGAGTAATCGGTCGTCAAGCCTTCTTCACGGCGGTATTGGTGTTCCTGGGCTGACAAGGTAGCATCGGGGTCGGTAAAGAGGTAGCGCGCGGTTTGCGGTGTGTGGGGAATGGTGTCGAGCAGTAGCGTAACAGCCATATAATCCTGACCAGGAATGCGCAACACATCGCCAGTCACATGGGGGGCGTCGGTCTTTACAGGCCACACGGTAGCGCCATCGAGCAAGCGATGCTCGTGATAACGACGATAAACCGAATCGCCTACAAACTGCACGTTGTCCTTGTCAAAGTAGGCACAATAGACGAGTTCGTGGGCGAAGTAGTTGGTGGACATGTAATTCATGAGTTTGATGAAACGGCTGTAACCGTCGAACTGGCGCTGCTGCAGCACCGCCTGACGGGGCGATGCCGTAATCTCGGCCACAGCCTGGTCGTTATAGGCTTTGTACTGGCTCAACACCCTCACACCACGGGCATAGGTGAAGATGGCCAGGCCCAATGCAAGCACTACGGCCACCTGCCGCAAGCGCTGCCACCGCCCGGCCAACACCACATCGGCCACCGCCAGGATGATGATGACGGCGACCGTGGCCAGCGGGGAATAGGCACGCTCGTGGTGAAGTCCCAAAGCAAACATGAACAAGGCCAAGCACAAGAAAACGTAGGTCCACAGCGAACACTTGATGACACGGCCACGGCGTGACAGCAGCAGGATGATGCCCAGAGCCAGGGCCACGATAGGCAGGTAGAAACGCCACATCTTATCGGCAAAGATGTGCCAACGGCTGGCCAACATATCGGCAGGGGTCATATCCATCGCCAAGTCGGTGGAGACACGATGCCACAAGCCCGGTGAAGAGAAAATGAGCAGAATGCCCAATGCATATCCCGTGAGTGCGACGACCGAACGGCGGTCTAGCTTCTCACGGTTAAACAGGTAATACAATATCCAGCCGGCAAGGAAACCCAATGAGGTCGCCTCGTTGAAACCGCCAGCCACCAGTGCCACAACGAAAAGCAGCACCATTCTGCCCCACCCCAAGGACTGCCCGTGGTGGCGTTGCAGGTACCAGGCCAGCGCCAGCGACAACGTGATGGCCCACATATAGTTGGCGCTACCGGCCATCCACAGCATAGTCTCGCCAGGCACAGGATAACAGGTTCCGACAATGGCAAGAAAAGCGGTCAGGGCCAGCAACGAGCGCCGTCCCGTGCTCAGCAGCGTCACAAGATGAGCCATGATGGCAAACACGGCCGCATTGAACACGTTGAACAGCGGCTTGCCCAACAGGCCAGCAAACAATTCGGGCACCAAATCGGCCAGTCGGCCATTGGTGCCCGAGTAATGTGTCAAATGTGATTGCAGGAAGTCACCCAACGAGCGCACGGGTGTCCACACGCCCTCGATGAGGGTGAAGCCCATGTCGTCCTCCTTGAACGGGGTGAGCACATTCATCACCAGCATCACGGCAAACGCCACAACGAGCAACCCCCAATAGGCCACGTCGTGCCAGCGTCTGCACCACGATGCGTTCAAGTCCCACAAAGTACTAGACGGTGAGGATTTCTTTCTCCTTGGCGGCGAAAATCTCGTCGATCTTCTTCATGAACTTGTCATGAATCTTCTGCACCTTGTCCTCGCCATCCTTGCTGACGTCCTCGCTCATGCCTTCCTTGATGGCCTTCTTCAGGCCCTCGATAGCCTCGCGACGGGCATTGCGGATGCTCACGCGGGCCTTCTCGCTCTCGGCTTTGGAGTCCTTGACGAGCAGTTTGCGGCGCTCCTCGGTCAACGGCGGGATGTTGAGGCGGATTACCTCACCATTGTTGACGGGCATGATGCCCACATTGCTGTCGATAATGGCCTTCTCGATAGTGCCGATCATGTTACGCTCCCAAGGCATGATAGCGATGGTGCGCTGGTCGGGGGTGCTCACGTTGGCCACGTTGTCGATGGGCACGGGGCTGCCATAGTAGTTCACACGGATGCCGTCCAGGATCTTCACGTTGGCCTTGCCGGCACGGATGTGTGCCAGGGAGTCATCGAGGAAATCCACAGCTTCCTGCATCTTTTTCTCGGCTGCGTCGAGATAGAATTTCACGTCGTTCATAATTGTTGTGTTTTTATCGTTTTGTCGTTAATTGTTGTTTTAATGGTCACGAAAGTACAGCATTTGCCACAACCCTGCAAATATTTTGCCAAAAAATCAAGATTTGGCTTTCGCTACTGCACCTTCTCATCATTGAATTGGCGCACGATGTAGTCGGGCCGATTCTTGGTCTCGTTGTAGATGCGTCCGATGTATTCGCCGATGATGCCGAGCGACAGCAGCTGCACACCGCCCAGGAACAGTATCAGAATGACCAGGGTGGGATAACCCTGCACCGGATCGCCCCAAATAAGCGCCTTGACAAACACATAAATCATGTACAGGAATGCGCACAGCGAGACGAGGAATCCCACAATCGTGGAGACACGCAGCGGCACGCTAGTGAACGAGGTGATGCCGTCGAGGGCAAACGAGAACAAGCGCCTGTAGCTCCATGAGGATTCACCCGCCACGCGGTCGCCCTGCTCAAACTCCACCTCTTTCTTCTTGAAGCCAATCCAACTGTACATCCCCTTGGTGTACCGCTCGCTCTCACGCATCTTCTTTAACGCGTTAATGCAGCATCGGTCCAGCAGGCGGAAGTCGCCCACGTTCTGCAACACATCAAATCGTGATGAGCTCTGAAGAATCTTGTAGAACTGCAAGGACAGGCGTTTGCGCAGCCAGCTCTCTTTGCCCCGGGTGCGGCGCTTGGCATAGACATCATCATAGCCCTGCTCCCAACACTTGATCATCTCGGGGATGAGCGTGGGCGGGTGTTGCAGGTCGGCATCGATGATTACCATGCAGTCGCCGGCCACGTAGTCGAAGCCAGCCAGCATCGCGGCTTCCTTGCCGAAGTTGCGCGACAAATCCACGTAATTGACGCGGGTATCCTGCTGGCGCAACTGCTTCAACACCGTCAGGGTGTCATCGGTGCTGCCGTCGTTGACAAACAGGAGTTCCCAGTCATATCCTGGATGGCCGTCCATGAGTTTGACCAGCTCGGGATAGAGCATCGGCAGGGACTTTTCCTCGTTATAGCACGGGATGAGGATGGAAATCTTCTTCATATCGTAGTCATTTTGGTTAGTCTTGTATTCATACGCGTTACTGGAAGGTGAGCGACGAGAGGCGGTCGGCGGTGAGATAGGCGGCCGCTTGGGCAATCTCGCTGGACGTGACGCCCTGGATGCGGGCTATCGTTTCATCGACCGTAGCCACTTGGCCATGATATAACAGGCCGCGTCCGGCGCGCATCGCCAGGAACTCGGTGCTGTCGGCTGCCACAACCAGTTGTCCGCAGTATTGCCTCTTGTAGGCCTCTAGACGGCGCTCGGGCAGCAGTTCCTGGCTCAAGCGGTTGGTGATACGCTCAATCACATGCAGGCTGGAGCGCACGTCATCGGGGTCGCAGCCCAAGTAAATCTCGAGCCATCCGCAGTCGCTCAGCAGCGTCAAGGTGGACTCGACGGTATATACATAGCCGCGGCGCTCACGCAGTTCCACGTTCAGCAAGGAGTTCATTCCAGGTCCGCCCAGGATGTTGTTGAGCAACATTAAGGCATGGCGCAAGGGATGGGTCATGTCGGGCACACGGGCACCGACGATGGTATGGGCCTGATGGGTGCCGATGTGGATAGTCTGCTTGAAGGGGGAAACCACTGGCGGTGCCACGCGGTGTCGAGGGACAAGTGCATGGCTCATGCCGCCAAAGCATTTTTCGGCAAGGCGGAATACGCGCTCGGGGCGCTCGGGGCCTACCGAGAAAAACGCCATGTTGCCCGGCACGTACAACGACTTGAGGTAATGCATGCAATCCTCCTGAGTAAGGTTTTCCAAGTCTTCCTTCTTGCCCAGGATGTTGTGGCCCAGTTCGCTACCGGCGAGCAGCAGGTCCTCAAAGTCGTCATAGACGGCATCGCTAGGAGTGTCACGGTAGCTGGCAGCCTCTTCCAAGACGACATCGCGCTCGCGGTCCAATTCATCCTGCGGGAAAACCGACCATTGTACCAGGTCGGCGAGCAGGTCGATGGCTCGCTCGAGATGCTGGTGCGGGAATACCGAGTAGAGCATGGTGCCCTCCTTGGTGGTATAGGCGTTCAACTCGCCGCCCACGCGCTCCATGCGGTTGAGGATGTGCCAAGCGCGGCGGTGCTTCGTTCCCTTGAAGATGGTGTGTTCCACAAAGTGTGCCAGTCCGTGCTGGCCGTCTTGCTCGTCACGGCTGCCGGCATTGATGGCCAAGCCGCACCACGCCACTTGATTGGCTGTAGTGATGTGCACCAGTCGCAGACCGTTAGAAAGGGTATGATAGTTGATTGTCACTTGTTTTTGTTCTTAGTCCTTAGTTTTTAGTTGGCCATGGCATGGTGAACCATTTTTATAGCCTGGAATTCAGGTGGAGGACATGCTGGACGAGCAACATCTCGTGGATATCGCTGCGTCGCACGTCCATGTCGTCATAGTTGGGATTCTCGCTGCGCAACACGACCATATTGGGGTCGGTGTGACGGCGTAGGTATTTTACCAACCTAAAGTCATCCAACTGAACCACATAGATCTGTCCCCAATAGATCTGGTTGGGGTTGCTCACCTCGCGAACGGCGACAAAATCACCATCCATGATGACAGGAGCCATCGAGTCTCCGCTCACACGCACAATGCGGCAATCGGGGCTCATGTTGGGGAGATTGACCCAACCCACAATATTTTCGTTGGCAAACAATTCATTACGGCCCGATGCCACTCCTGCGGTCACATCCACATCATAAACCGGTGTGGCGCCAGTACCGACGGCCGGTGCATTCTCAGCATCGACACGCACTACCGACTTGCCAAAAGGCAAATCGGTGCCCTCCATGAGCCACTCCTTGCTCACACCCAGATTAACCACCATGCGGTTGAGGAACGACTCGCTCAACGGCATGTGGGCATTGAGATACTTCGACAGGTTGGAGGTGTCAACCCCTATGCGTTCGGCAAACTGCACTTGTTTCAAACCCATCTCTTTCATCAGGTACTTGATGCGGGCAATGATTTCGGTGTTCTTTTGAGAATCCATAATGTTGTTCAATTGAGGTGTTTTGTCTCGGCAAAATTACCACACAAAATTGTATTATACAAATTTTGTGACCAATAAAACAAAAAGTGGCAGTATCATGTTGCATAAGTCAGCAGTTTTAACTACATTTGTACCACAACTCATCTCATGTGAACAACAATGCTTCAAGAAGGATTACAGCACTCTAGCAACCTGACGGTCGATGAAGCCGTCACAGCCATGGCTATGGGCTCGGGCGACATGCCCGTGCTGGCCACGCCAGCAATGATGGCCCTGATGGAAAATGCCGCCATGCTCGCCGTGGCCGACCATCTGCCCGAAGGCTGCACTACCGTGGGCGGGCACATCGCCTCTTCCCACCTCAAGCCCAGCAAGTTGGGCGACACCGTGACTGCCACCGCCACCGTTACCCGCGTCGATGGCAAGAAAATCGAATTTAAAGTTCAAGCATATTGCGGCGACACGCTGCTGGGCGAAGGCACCCATCTGCGTTTTATTGTTGACCGCAACAAATTCATGTCAAGATTATGAAAAAATTACTGACTATCGTCGTGCTCGCCGTCTCACTGTTTGCCACAGCAGTGAACGCACAGGAACAGACGGCACCCAAGAAGGTATATAACGAAGAGATCAATCCGCTGGAGCAGATCGATCAGGCCATAGCACAAGCACAGGCCGAGGGCAAATACGTCATCTGCCAGGTGGGCGGCAACTGGTGTCCCTGGTGCCTGCGCTTTGCCGACTTCATCACCAACGACAGCACCATCAACAGCGTCATTGAGCAAAACTTCGTCTTTATCCACGTGAACTACCATCCCCGCAAAGCGGGAGAGGTGGGCAAGGCCCTGATGAAACGCCTCAACAATGCCGGGCGCTTTGGCTTCCCGGTGCTTGTCGTGCTCGACGAGCAGGGCAACATCATCCACATCCAAGACTCGGGCTACCTCGAGGAGGACAAGAGCTACAACGCCCAAAAGGTCTTGACGTTCTTCAGGCAGTGGACCCCGAAGGCAGTACGTGGAGAATAAAAATCTAACGGGCTATGGCAAGCAATCCCGACTTGGTGCAGTATATCGCCGACCAGTGTGCAGGAACCGGCGAAATCACCGTCAAAAAGATGTTTGGCGACTACGGCATCTATTGTGACGGCAAGATTTTCGGGCTCATCTGTGACGACTGTTTCTACCTCAAGCCTACCGAGGCGGTGCGGCCCCTCTTGCGCACTGTGGAACTGCATCCGCCCTACGACGGCGCCAAAGACTATTTCCTCATCGCCGACGTGGATGACCGCGACTACCTTGCCGAACTCGTGCGTGAGACCTGCAAGTCATTACCCGAACCCAAACCCAAGAAAAAGAAGTAATCATGATTGACGAGATTATTGCATACAACAAAACCTTTGTTGCCCGCAAGGGCTATGAGCCCTACGTGACCGACAAGTATCCCGACAAGCGGCTGGCCGTGCTGTCGTGCATGGACACCCGCCTCACCGAACTGCTTCCCGCGGCCCTGGGGCTCAAGAACGGCGATGCCAAAATCATCAAGAATGCCGGAGGACTTGTGATTTCGCCTTTCGACTCGGCGATGCGCAGCCTCGTCGTCGCTGTCTATGAGCTGGGGGTTGAAGAAATCATGGTGGTGGCACACTCCAGCTGCGGAGCCTGCCACATGAGCTACAACCATTTCCACGAAGAGATGATCAAGCGCGGCGTGACCGATGAGACGCTCCACACCATACGCTGTTGCGGCATTGACCTCGACCATTGGCTCGAAGGCTTCAAGGACACCCCCGAATCGGTGCGCAAGACCGTCGAGGCCATCAAGACCCACCCGCTCATGCCCCGTGACATCACCGTGCGCGGCTTCATCATTGACTCCACCACTGGAGAACTCGAAGAAATAACAACCAATAACTGACAATCCACATGGCACATATCTGCGAAAACTGCAAATTCAGAGCACATTACGACAATAAGCCAAACTCAGCCCTGGGCAAGTTTTGGCGCTGGCACATCAACTTCTGTCCCGGCTGGAAGAGCTATTTCTCACGCCAAACCGAGGAGAAGAAAGCCGAGTTAAGGGAGAAATATCATTTTGACCGGTATTAACGCCATCAGCAACGCATAATTATGGCTCTGAAAGTCTATTTTGCCGGCTCCATTCGTGGCGGCCGTGTCGATGCCGACCTGTATCATCGCATGATTGAGTATATCCAGCGTACCGACGTTGTGCTCACCGAACACGTCGGCAAGAGCGACCTGAGCCTGACCGAGCAGGGTCGCGACCGCGACGCGCGCATCTACGACCAAGATACGGCGTGGCTGCGCGAGAGCGACGTGCTCATCGGTGAGTGCACCTGTCCGTCGCTTGGTGTGGGCTACGAATTGGCCTATGCCGAAGCCCGTGGCATCCCCTGCTATATCTTCTACGACAGAAGCAAAACACAACTGTCAGCCATGCTCACGGGCAATCCCTATTTCCACATCCATCCCTACAACACCGAGGACGAGATCTATCCCATCCTGGACGAGATACTCGGACGGTCGTGAAATCGATGGGCGCAACTTTAAATCATACAACCGATTAAGAAAACGAATAACGAAGCATGTTCTTTTTAATTATCACACTGGCAATGGGCCTGCTGATGCCCTTCCAGACGGCCGCTAATTCCCGTCTGCGCCAGGTCGTGGGACCAGCCTATGTATCGACACTGGTCTCATTTACCGTTTCAACGCTGGCATTGCTACTGGTATCGCTGTTGGCGGGCATTCCCATTCTGCCGACCGAAACGATGCTGGCCGAGGCTCCCTGCTGGAGCTGGTTTGTGGGCATCGTGGCCGTGGTGACCATCACCATCGCCATCCATCTGTTCAAGGAAATCGGGCAGTTGCAGGCTCTGATTATCCCCATGTTCAGCCAACTGATTTTCAGTCTGCTGATTGACCACTTCGGGTGGTTTGGGGCAAAAGTCATCCCGCTGGGTACCAGCCGCATCATCGGTGCGCTGCTGCTCATCGTGGGTGTGACGCTCGTCGTCGTGCTACCCCGTCTAAAGTCCGGCCAAAAAGCGGTTGGCGCCAGCACTGGGTCACGGCAGACCTTCTGGCAACTGATGGCCGTCCTGTCGGGCTGCCTGTCGGCTAGCATCACAGGCGCCTACGCCCAGCTGTCGAGCATTGTGGGCAACCCCGTCCAGGCCACTACCGTCGCTTTCTTTGTAGCAACTGTAGCACTGCTGCTGTTCTGCACCTGCCTGGGCAAGACGCAACTGGTGGGTAAGGCCTTCAGCCGCGAATATCCGTGGTGGATGTGGGCTGGCGGCCTGTGCGGAGCCATTATCGTATTCGGCAACGCCTGGCTGGTGCCCAAAGTCGGAGTCGGCGTGTTCAGCATGGCACTGCTGGTAGGCCAACTCGGCCTGAGTATGCTCATGGAACACCGTGGCTGGCTCGGCGCCCCGCGCAAACGCGTCTCCTGGCTGCAAATCGTGGGCATCCTGCTCATGCTTGCCGGCGTAGCTTTAATCCGACTATGAAACGGGGAAGTGTACATAATGCGACCGAGATGGTGGACCTCATCCAGCAGGTGGGGTTCCTGCCCTTGCTATACAGCGGCATCAGCGGTTTCTCGGCCGAGGAAGTCGTTGACAGCGACTGCCGCTATGTGGTCTATGACGACGGGGGATGGGACTGGCCCATGTGGAAGTGGAAAGGCCCCATCGTGACCGAGGGAGGGTGCGTGTACGGCAAGTTCTTCGACAAGAAGGCGGGCTACATCAGCATGGACTGGTGGCCTGACTTCATGAACTGGCGCCGCCATGCCTACCCTGCCCCACCCGAGGGCTCTATCGAGGAGGCCATCGTGCTCACACTGCGCGAGCACGGCAGTCTCATCACACGCGAACTGCGCGCCGCCTGCGGTTTCACCGGGACTAAGATGCGCAGCCGTTTCGACGGCTATATCACCCGCTTGCAGATGGCCTGCCGCATCATCACCCAAGACTTTGTCTATCCGCGTGACAAGCACGGCAAGGAGTACGGCTGGGGATGGGCACTGCTCACCACACCCGAACAGCTATTGGGCAAGGAAGCCTGCCACATAGACCGAGCTCCCGAGGAGTCGCTGGAGCGCATCACCGCTCACCTGAAACGCATCCTGCCCCATGCTAGCGATCAACAAATCATGAAACTTATCAAATAATTACGATATCACTATGAAAAGAATCTTTATAACACTCATCCTGCTCGTAGCCGTTTGTGCGGTGCAAGCCCAGAAAATCAGCTATATCGAGACCACCCGGTCATGGCATTACGTCTATGACGAGAACGGCAAGAAAGTGCACACCTTCAGTACCACTCAGGGCACGGTAGTCGCCTACAGCGAGTCGTTCTATATCGTGAAAAACGGCAGTTGGTATTATACCTACAATGCTAAGGGGAAAAAACTGCACACCTTCTCGGTCAGCAATGTGGGAGAAGTGCTCTCGGCAGCAGGGGACACTTTCACCAGCCACAAGGGCAACTGGATTTACACTTGGGACAAGAACGGCAAGAAAATCAATACACGATCGGCAAATCATTGATTCATGTTCACTTTCATTCATACCAGCGACTGGCATTTGGGCCAGAATTTCTATGGGTACGACCGCAGCGAGGAGCACAAGGACTTCTTGCGCCAGTTGGCCGATATCGTGCGTAAGCGCCAACCCGATGCCCTGCTCGTTAGCGGTGACATCTATCACACGGCAGCGCCCAGCAATGCGGCAGTCAATCTTTATGTCAATGCTATGCTCGACATCCATCGCGCCTGCCCCACCATGGCCATCATCGTTATTGCCGGCAACCACGACAGCGCCTCACGGCTCGATAGTGACAAGCGCTTGTGGGAACTGGCCAATGTGACCGTGCTGGGCGGCATTGCCCGCGATGCTGACGGCAAAGCCAATTTCGACAGGCACATCATCAAGGTGGAAGACAATGGCATCGTGGCCGCCGTGCCATTTGCCTATCCCTCCAGTTTTCCCGTGCCAGCAGATGAAGCTGAGATTGTGCGCGACCAGCGCCAACAAGCCTACTTTCAGGCATTGCTCGACCATACCCAAGAACTCAACACCAAAGGGCTTCCCGTTGTACTGATGGCTCACCTCGCCGTCAACAACAGCGATTTCACCGGTCATGATTACAACATGATGGAGAGCTTCGAGATCGGCACACTGGGCACGGGATATGACTATGCCGCACTGGGGCACATCCATCGTCCTCAACAGTTGAGTGAGCGAGCACGCTACAGCGGCACGCCTATTCCTGTGAGTTTCGACGAGCGGTGCGAACACTCGGTGAGCATCGTTGAGATTGACAGCCACGGCAGCCTGCCACACATCGAGACCAAGGTCATCAAGAACCTCAAGCCATTGCACACTGTTCCGGCCGACGAGGCCGTGAATCTGGAGGAGGCACTCAAGTTGATTGACCAGCGGGACGACATCACCGGCTCCTATATCCGCCTTCACGTCAAGGTGGACCGTTTTTTGCCCACAGGATCCCAAGAGCGCGCCGCCCAAGCAGTGAGCGACCGAAAAGGATACTACTGCGAAATCAAGAAAACAGCCAGCACCGTCACTCAGGGCGCTAAGCAGCAAATGACATTGGCAGAATTCAGCAGCAAACAGCCCATCGAGATTGCCAACCAGTATTTGCTCGACACGACAGGCAGCGAGATGACCGATAAGGAAAAAGAGATGTTTAATTACGCATTACGATTAGTACAAGAGGAGCTCCGACAATGAAACTCAAAAAACTCACCATCGACAATATCGCTTCGATCGAACACGCCGAGATCGATTTCAGTGCAGCGCCACTCGACCAGGAGCACCTTTTCCTCATCACAGGAGAAACCGGTTCGGGTAAGTCAACCATCATCGACTGCCTGTGCCTCGCCCTGTATGGCAACACCCCACGCCTCAACGGCAAGAGCACTGTCTCCTATGACGGGTCACACGATAAGGGACTCGGCATCAACGACACAAGGCAGTTGCTGCGTCGTGGCTGCGTTCAGGCCAGTGTCAGGCTCTCCTTTGACGATGACAACGGCCGCCCCCTCATTGCCACATGGGAGGTGCACCGCGCTAACAAGAAGGCCGACGGTTCTATCCGAGATGTGAAGCGGACGATTGAGACCGAAGATGGCTACGCATCGCCTGTTCACCTTCGCAAAAAAGATGAAATTGACGATTTCATCATTGAGCAACTGGGACTTGACATGAACCAGTTCTTCCGCACAGTGGTTCTTGCACAGGGAAAATTTGCCGAGTTTCTCAACAGCAATGAGAAAGACAAATCCGACCTATTAGAGAAAATGACGGGTACCGAAATCTATACCCAGGTAGGCAAGAAAATCAACGAGGTAACCAAGGCGAAAAAGAATGCCTACGATTTCCTGAACAGTCAGATAGAGGATATCACGTCAACATTGCTCACCGATAGCCAGAAAGCTCAAATCCAAGAGGATATCGTCAACCATACCCATCAGCGCCAAGCCACCGACCTCATCCTGCAAAAAGCCACGGCTATGGCCAAATGGCTGAAAGACAAAGACTATATCGAGCAAAATATCCAAAAGGAAAACGAACAATTAGCCGCCAAGCAGGAACTGACCCGCTCGGCACAACACGAAGCACAGGTGACACTCATCAAGGAATGGGACATGACAACCGATGCCCGCCATCACTTGAAAGAGAACCAGACATCGGTGGAACAAATCGATATGCTGGAACGCAAAAGGCCCGCCATGCAGGCACAATTTGACCGATTGTGTGCCGACCTAGCGGCCACTGTCACCAACATCAAAGAAAAGCAGAAAAAGCTCGATGAGATCGAGGCTTTCCTGCACATGGAAGAGCCCAACAAGAGGATGTTTGAGTCAATCGGCCACATCAAGAGCCTATTCAATCAGTTAAAGACAGAGTTGGATAATGTCGATGATTTTGAAGACAAACTGGCCACCGAGAAAGAGCAACTGCCAACAGCCGAATCGGCTGTATCGTCCGCCCAAAAGGCCTGCACTGACCGTGAATCGGCCCTGAAGGAACTACAGCGACAACAGGACGGGATGCACGTTGCCGAAATCAGCGTCCAGAAAGACAACCTGTCCAAGGCAATGCAAGCCTTGGACGCCCTTGTGAGCGAGCACAAGGACGTGGCTAGCGCACAAGAGGCGCTGCAGACGCTCAAACAAAAACATGCTGAAGAGACATCGGCCCTTGTAGAAGCAAAACTCAGCGCCAAAGAAAAGGCCGCACGCAAGGACGAAGCACGAGATGCTGCAGAACAGCAAAAGAGCTGGAACGAACTGCTGAATCAAGCCCACAACACGCTGCACAAGGGTGACACCTGCCCCGTGTGCGGCAACGTCATCGAGCAGTTGATGCCCAAGGGAGAAAGCCGTCTCGAAGCACTGCTGCAACAGCTCAAGAAGGCCGAAGATGAGTTGCGGGCTGCTGAGACCCATATCGCCGCGAGCGAGAAGCACCTCAAGGACCAAGGCAAACAAATCGAGAAAGACGAGCACTTGTTGGCACAAAAAATCGAAGACCGCGACCGGCACTGGCAGCACACCAGTCAGCTGTTGAAACAATGCGGTAAAGAGGTCGATGAGATGGCCGATATGGACACCATTGAGGCCTTTAACAAGGAAATGCAAAGCCAAGTGGATGGCCTGACCGCCAAACTTGAGTTGGCCGATCAACTGAAGGCCCAAGCCGTCAAGGCGCAACAACTGTTCAACAAGGCAAACCAAACCCATAAAGAGGCTCTTGACAAACTGACGCAAGTCAAGGAGAGCATCAAACTACAAAGCCAAGCCATCGAGATCAGCAAAAAGAAGGTCACTGCGCTCACACAGGAACTCGACGGGTTGATGGCGATAGCCGACTGGAAGGAACAGGCCAACAAGAAGCGTGATTTCATCGACCAACTGGAACAGGCAGCCAACAACTACCAGCGACAGGCAGCGACAGCCCAGGAACTCACGAGCACGCTGAAGGTGAGCCGTGCCATCATTCCTGCCATGGAAGAGAGTAAACGCAACATACGGGGGCTAGAAAACAACGCCACCAGTGGAGGGCAAGCGCACAACGGCTTGGACCAGGAATGGCAGGAATTTGTCACCCAAAACGTAGCTTGGAACTCCGAACTCACACATGAGAGAAATAGAGCCGAGCACAGCAGGCTGGCACTCAAAGCATATTGCGACAGCAACCCCGGCTTCACGATGGAAAAGATAGACCAGCTGTGCAAGCACACTCAAGGTGAGATTGACGGCATCAAGCAGTCACACCAGCAGCTCCATGACTCCATCAACAACATGAAGGGCGCCATCGATGCTTTAGCCAAGCAACATGAAAACCTGATGGGACAAAAACCCGAGTTCATTGAGGAAAAGCCCGAAAAGCTGGAGGAGTTGATTGCCGAGAAGAAGGGGACTCTTGAGGGGCTGACCACACAGATTGCCGACCTGAAATCACAACTCAAGAGCGACAATGAAAAGGCCGAAACAGTGCGCGACAAGAAAGCCAAACTAGATGTGGCCGAAGCAGAATACAGGCAGTGGCAGCAGTTCAACGAATGGTTGGGCGACGCCAAGGGCACCACATTCCAAAGAATTGCCCAAAGTTACATCCTGGGTGACCTGCTGGCCAGCGCCAACCAATACCTGCATTACTTCAACAACCGTTACGAACTGGAAGCCAAGCCGGGCACGCTCATCATCCTGGCACGTGACCTCATCCAAGGAGACCTAACGTCGGTCAACACACTGTCGGGTGGCGAGAGCTTTATGGTCTCCTTGGCACTGGCGCTAGCACTAGCGAGCTTAAGCGGACGTGTATTTTCGGTCGATACCCTGTTTATCGATGAAGGATTCGGGTCGCTCAGTCCCACTTACCTCGACAGCGTGATGGACACCCTCAATCACCTGTATGACTTGGGTGGAGGGCGCCGGATTGGCATCATCAGCCACGTTGAGATGCTCAAGGAACGAGTAACCACACAGATTCAAGTCACACGCGACCAGCACAACAACACCGTGAGCCGCGTGAAGGTAGTGGGCTGACAGGAGGATTGGCTAACGACACAAACTGGGGTGACCAGCCGATAATCGGTTGTCACCCCAGTCTGTTATTCTTGGGCAGGATACTTAGTTGAGGATTTCCAGGCCGTGAATCATGCCGCTGTAGGAGATGGCGTCACGGCCGCGGGGATCAACGTCGATGGTGGTCTTGCCGTTCATGAATACCTCGACGTGGAAGCGGTAATTGTCGTCACCGTTGTCCACCCTGAAGGTCACACGGGCACGGTCAGGCTTGGGATACTCCACCTTATAGTCAAGAATCGGACTCGAGAAGTTGAGCGCCTTGTATCCACTGGCACCATAGCCCACATTCTGGCCCGAACCTACGTAAGGCAAATAACAGGTCACTGCACCATCACGTATAATCATCTTCTGACCCTGAGAAACACTTACTGTGGGTGCTGACAAAGGCCGCATCGAACCCACCATCACCACATACTGGCGAGATTCCAGCAGGGCCTTGATGGCCTCGGCACGCTGAGTGTCAACCACCTTTTTACCTGTGCTACATGCAGCAAGCAGCAGCATCATTGTTGCCAATAAAAGTAATACCTTTTTCATCATTTCTTCAGTTTTCGGGTTATTGATTAAAGAAAAATTTCTGCAATTTAGACTCCGTTATTGGCCAATCGTTTAACTGGTAACACATTTTTACCCGAATGGGTAGTCAAACCCTAAAACACCATCTCGCCCTGAAACGAGATAGCGTCCCGTTCACGGGCCCAGACATCGATGAGTGCTTTACCACTCGAGAACAAGTCAATCTTGTAATGGAAAACATCTTCTTCGTTGGCCACATCAAACTCGATGAGGTAAGAATTGGCATTTGTCTGAACGCATGAGTAATTGTAGACCGAAGCCTTGAAATTCAATCCCTTGCCACCGCCATAAGGCACACGGTAAGCCTCTCCCACATAGGGCAGATAGGAATCCAACTCCTCCCCGTTGAGTTTTAGTTCATAGCCATAGCTCAAGTGCTTGGCCATCCCTCTCAAGGGCTTCATCCAGTCAACAGCGATCGTGAACTGACGGGCCTCGACCGATGCCAGCACTTGCCGAGAGATTTCGGCCTGGCGCTCGGCTTTAGCCAAACGATTGCCGATGTTGCATGCGGAGAACAACACCATCAATAGCGCAAGAGTTGCAAATATTATCCTATTCATGTTCATCTCATCGATTAACGAATGACAGCAATCTTGGTCACTACGGCCTGGCCGCTACCGTTAGCCTGGGAGCAGAGGACCATATAGACGCCGCTCTTAACGGGGTTGCCATACTGGTCGCAGCAGTCCCAAGTAACCATACCACCCGTGGATTTCATCTGTGCCAGCACATTGCCGCTGGCATCGGCAATCTTCACCAGTGAGTTGTCCATCAAACCCTTGATGGTCACGTCGCCCGCATAGTCGGGACGCACGGGATTGGGATAGGCGTAAATTTCGTCATAGTTAGGTTCGGCAGGGCTCGAGTCGCTAAAGTACTCATACAGGCCATCGGACGTGGTCACATAGACCGAGTTGCTGTTAGGGTTGCAGCACACCTTGTAAACCGTGTTGGACGCCAAAGGACTGTTGGTGGTATTGAAGCGCTTGATAATCTGTGAACCGTCACTGCTCACGAGGAAGAGACCCGAAGACTGCGTGGCAATCCACTTGCGGTTAGCACCGTCCACTGCGACGTCGTTAACCTGAATACCATCCATCAACCTGTCGGCCAATCCCGTGCCATCGTTACGTGGAACCTTGGGCCTGATTACAGTGAATGCGCTGCCCGAGAAAGCCTGGGCCGGATTGAACATACAGATACCCTCGCTGGTACCCATCCACACCATACCGTTCAGGTCCTCGGTCAGGCAGATGATGTGGGTCCACGAAACAGCCAGTCCGTCTTGGTCGGTCAGCCTGTTATATTTCACCTGCTGGGGGTGCGTCGAGTACTCGCCATTAGAGTTCCACATCACGATGGGGCTCTCGAAGCTACCGTCGGTGAACAACTTGATATCGTAGTTGCTGTTGCGGGTCGAGATGAAGCGGCTGCGGTAGGTCGACGCTTGAGCATCGGGCTGGAAGGTACCGTCGATGACGGGCAGCACCCAATCGGTAGCCGTGGTCTCATTAGACTTCACCTTGGCAGCGGGCAGTTCCATAACGGGATGGGCCTCGTTTTCGTGGGGTTGTACCACCCACACATTGCCATAGCGGTCAATGCTGGTAACAGGGTGTATTGTCCACTTCTTAGCCATGGGGCTGTTGCTGAGGTCATAGGTCATCACTATCTCATCATCCACCACCTTGAGCAAGCCAAAGAACCATGTGCCCATCAAGTAGATATTGGGGGCATCAGGAAGGAACTCCAGCCAGAATGAACCATCTTGCGTGTTACCTTTAAGAGGAATATCCTCAGGAGTAACGTCAGTCCATTTCACGCCGTCGTATGTGTTCACCTCAGTCGGAGAAGCCGTGTCAAGAACGCCATTGGCTGCTGTGGTCGAAACATATAATTTATCTTGAGTCTGGTTGTAAGTCATCCAGAAGGGCGATGCAAACGACATGGCATTGGGTACATAATATTTATCCAGCTCCTGCATGTGCAAGCCGTTCTCGCCTGCGAGCCAAAGCTTACCGTCTCCATCGGGGTGGGCACTGCACAACTCACCGCTTTCACTAACCTCTTCAGGTTCGAGGCCATCGTTGTTGGCTTTGTAGCATTTACCCTTACTGGGCACATTGATTAAAATACCGTTCTTTGTGCGCTGTATATCAGATGCGGTGGCATTGACCACATTCTGCGCGTCGAAAGTCGCATGGTCGTCATCAAAAGCCATTGTGACATGGAATGTGGTATCTGCGATGCAGTAAAAGGTGTTATCATCAATGGGCCAGAAACGGCAATTCTGCTTGAACGTTTCAGTATTGAACGAGGACAGATGTTCATAGTATTTGCCAGCCTCGCCATAGTAGAAGGCATCTGCCGTAGAGACGAGCAACGTCTCGCCCACCTGGGCTACCGAACGCAGGGCTTCGCCATACTGGTGCGACTCCTTGACAATCATCTTGCTGTCGTCGATAACCACATAGCCAAAGTCGGTGGCCAGGTACATCAATCCAGGAGCAAACGTCACATCGTTAATGGCCCTGCCCGATGACAACAACGCATCCTTTATCTCAGGCATATTGACCACCGCACCGTTGCTCTTGATGACATCAATATTGGAGTTCTTGTATACCACAACGACATAGTCCTTGTCGGTATTGTAATACACATTGGCAATGCCCATGTCACTCAGCTCGTTGACCTTGCTCAGCGACTCGTTTTCGGATGTTGCCTTATCCAGGCGGAACAGATGAGCACCAGACTGGTAATAAACCCACTTGTGGCTCTCGATAACCGATTTCACCGCATTGCCAACATAGGAGGTGTGGATTCTCCAGTTACCGACGGCATTCTGTGCCACGGCACACAACGACATCACCATCGCAAACAGTAGAAATATCTTCTTCATATTATAGTTTCTTTATAAGCTTGTCATTATTATAATAACGTAGAGCCCCACGTGAAATTGTGTTTCAGTAGTTCAGAGTGACTTGTTTCTCGTCGGGCGACGAGGCATCATAGGTAAAAGTGGCCCAGCGGCTTGTAACTTGGCTCTCGTAGCGGATGTGGTATTTCATGGGGCGCAAACACTTGACCGTGACCTCGCCCTTACAAGGCACACCGACGACGCCACGGCGCTTAATACCCTTCTTCTCAAGGATGGTACATTCATCGTCGCGAATGGTGAACACGAGATTGATGGTTTCTTCATCGCCCAACATCAATCCCTCGCGAGAAATGAGAACTCTACCGCCGTCAACGCGAGACATACGCAATGTGTCATCGTCGGCCTCTTCTTCGGTTGGCGTTGTCGATAGTTGTACGATATGAGTGCTTGCAGGTCCTTTTTCCCTGTGTCCCATGAGCAACGCCACCAGGGCCATTGCCACGACGAACGCCAGCGTGTAGAATTCAGGGGAATTCAGGTCCATTTTACTTGAGCTTCTTGATGATTTCGGCCGCGATCAGTCGGGACGAGGCAGGCGACCAGTGAGTATCGTTAAACAGATACACGTCCTTTACCCCCTGTTCGACATAGGGTAACAGGACTCGCTTTGAAAAGACGAAGTAATCCAGATCCTGGCTAGGCATCCATTGCTGCAGGTCCTCGTTCAGTGTCTTGGCTGGATATGGATTATCAATAATGTAATCCTGATACAGGTCATACTTGTCACAGGCGACAAGGAAAATGAGGTTGACACCGCGCGCCCGTGCCAATTCTATCACTTTTTGGTAAGAGTCAATGATTTTCTCACGGCTATTGCTGGTAACGTCAAAGCCCATCTCGACATCTTCCCGATAAAAATACAGCTGGTCGGGTTGCTCTCCGCCAAAGACAGGGCGGGACAACTTCACCTTGAAGATCGGATTGGCGCCGAACAGATGGTAGAACAAGAAATCCTTCACACGGAGCAATGGGCTCACGTCCTGCTTGGAGGCAGGGGCTTCGGCTTCGGTTTCAGCTTTCTCCAATCGTGGAATTGCAGTATTGGTGGTCACAAATCCATTATGACGAGGCACCAGGTATCGCTCAACTTCCTGGACAACCAGGTTGCGAACGTTGATCGAGTCGATGATTCCCAGATTCAAGATGTCATAGGCTACCTGAACCGGGCTCGACAGCGTGGGGTCTTGGGGTGTGAATACGACAACCTTGAGTCTACTGTCGTGAGCCAGATAATTGACGTAATCTCCCTGTTTGCCCACACCACCGCCATGGGAAAACGAGTCGCCGATGACCAGCACGTCACACGTGTCGCGGCGCAGCAAATGATCATCGTCCAAGCCGCCGTAATAGACCTGAGGGAGCAAACCTGCACGGATAGAATCGGTGTACTCGGGACCGCTATTGATGAGTCCCAATCGCATCAAGTCACCTGAGTTGTCATTGGTCAGCCACAAGTAAACCGCTAGCCCGACGAAAAACAGCCAGACGGGCAACACGGTGTAGGATATGTTGATGAGGAACTTGCGCATGACGTATTTAGGGCTCAGAACTGGAAATAAATGAACGTTTGCACCTGCCCGGCGAAATAGAAAATCAGGAACACAATGAGGGCATACAGCGCCAAGCGCACGGGACGGGCCTTGAGCAAGTAGTAACTATCAATCTGTAGCACATGCTGGCGCTCGCGCTGTATCCATTCGACAAGCATCAACGCGGCACACCACAGCAACATCGTCGCCATTTTCATTGTCAAACCGTGATAGTTGAAAAACGAGGGCGAGAACAAACGCGAGACAAATTCGCTGAACGCAGCGAAATCTGGAGCACGAAACAGAATCCAACCGAAATTGATTAGCAGGAACGTCACTACCATGCTTACCAGTTCACGCAACGACGGCAATAGGCGTCCGTGAGCCACGGTGTCGCGGTAACGCTGTGAGCCCAACAGAATAAGGGGGATGAACAATAGAGCATGGTACAAGCCCCACAAGACAAATGTCCAGTCGGCTCCATGCCACAGACCACTCAAGGCAAACACGATGATCGTGTTCAGTACAGTGCGACGGCGACTGCAACGGCTACCACCCAACGGGAAATAGACATACTGGGTGAACCATCCCATCAAGGTGATGTGCCAACGGCGCCAAAATTCACGCACATTGCGCGAGAAATAAGGAACACGGAAGTTGGTGGTCAGTTTGATACCGAACAATTTGGCACAACCGATGGCAATGTCGCTGTAACCCGAGAAGTCGGCATAGATCTGGAATGTGAACAGCAGCGAACACACCAGCAGCATCAGTCCTGTGGCCGATTCCATCCCGCTCCACGTCTGGTTGACCACCTCGGCACAACCATCGGCGATGATCAGTTTCTTGAAAAATCCCCACAGCATCTGGCGCAAGCCGTCCACTGCCTGGCAGTAATCGAAGCGACGGGCATTGAGCATCTGCGGCAACAAATTGGTTGCTCGCTCGATGGGACCGGCTACCAGCTGCGGGAAGAAACTGATGAACGAGAAAAAGGCTATCACATCGCGCGTGGGCTCTATACGGCGGGCATAGACGTCAATCGAGTAACTCAATGCCTGGAAAGTATAGAAACTGATGCCCACAGGCAGGATAATGTGGAGCGTCGGCCAGTCCACAGCCACACCTGCTGCCAATAGCACAGACTGCAGGCTACCCACAAAAAAGTTGAAATACTTGAATGTCGCCAGGATGCCCAGATTGAGCACAATATTGGCGGCGCTCACTGCACGCTGCGCACTGCGGCGCCCCTCAAAATGCCGAATGAGCAGGCCACTGGCAAAACTGCTGAGGGAGGTGATGACGATGAGGATGAGAAAACGCCAATCCCACCAACCGTAGAAGACATAACTCGCCACGAGGATGAGCAAGTTTTGCCACCTCAGCTTCTTGAAAACAAACCAGTAGAGTAAAAACACTACTGGTAAGAATATCATGAATGTGAACGAGTTGAACAGCAACGGGCGTCCTTACTTGATAACCATGATTGTCGCCTGGGGTTCACCCGTCGTAGCGGGATGGGCGCCTTGAGCGGCATAGATGTTGTAAATGCCCGTGGCCACACGTTCTCCGTCCTCACCACTGCCATCCCAGAATGCCGAACCCATCACGGGACCCAGCTGAGTCACGATATTGCCCTCGCGGTCGGTGATAGTCACATAGGAGTTCTCCATCAGGCCAGCAATCTTGACCATGCCCGTGTAGTCGGGCTCAACGGGATTGGGGAAGGCATAGGCACCGTTGAAGTCCAGCGCTGCAGCATCGCCATTGGGGATATACTCAGCAAAGCCGTTGTCGGTGAAGATGTAAACACGCTCGTTAACGGTGTCACATTCTACAGTGTAAACCAGGTTGCTGGGCACGTCGCTATTGTCAGTAGTGAAGTGGTTATAAATCTCACTGCCATCGGGAGAGACGAAATAGACGCCGTCGTCGGTTGCCAGCCACTTGTTGTTGTCGCGGTCCACGCCCACGTCATACACGTTATAGCCCTCACACAACGTTCCCTTGCCTTCAATCGACTTGGTCACGAAGGGACGGATGGCACGCGGCTGCTCGTCAAAGGCCACATCGGGGTCGAACATGAACACACCCTTGGAATGACCCATCCAGATGTTTCCATCCTTGTCCTCCTCCAAATGATTGACGTAGGTCCATTCCACTTGACGGTCATTCTGATCAATGAAGCGAGTCAGGTTCACCAAGCGGTAAGTGTCAATGGTGGGATCCACCTCACCGTTGTCCCAGCAGAAAAGTTCGCCTTGGCCAGCGTTGTTGGGATAGTCACCGTCGATGTAGAACTTGTAGTTGTTCTTTTTACTGATGAGGAAGCGTGAACGCTGCATTTTGCCGGTGTTCAAGGCCAACAGGCCGGTGGGTACAAACCAGTCGTTCTTGTTAGGCGTCACCTTGTTAAACTTGTCAACAGGAAGAACTGCAACTGGAGCGGCAGCATTGTAAAATGAGCAGACAGCCCACATATTGCCATATTTGTCAAACGCAGGAGCGGGCTTGTAGGTGCCGATCTGCGCAGCATTTTTGGTATAGGTGGTAACCAGGACATTGTTGGTCACCTTATGGATACCCTTTTGCCAACTGCCACGGACATAGGTCGTGGGATCCAGCGGACTGAATTCAAAGGCATAGGCACCACCCGAAGCGGTATAGACGGTGGCATTGGACCACTTCTCACCATCATAGGTGTTGATGACATTGGCAATTGTGGTCGAGTTGTTATTAATCAGCGCGATAGGACCCGAAACAGCTGCATACAGCAGATTCATCGCCGCATTGTACTTCAGCCAGTAGGGCTGATCGGTGGTCAATGAGTTCACCTTGTAGGATTGGCCCGAACCCTCGATGTGCAAGCCGCTGGCATCGTTAATCCATACCGTGCCATCGCCATTGGGATAAGAGGTGGCGAAGCCTACGGCGGTGCCATGCTTGGTGGCCGTGCGTCCCGTCTCGTCAATGGTGTAGTAATAGCTCTGGCTCGGGAAGTTGGCAATATAACCCGTCGGTGTCTTCTGAACGTTGCTGGGCAACGCGCTTACTAGGCTGGTCAGCACAGGGGGATCAACCGAGAAGTCATAGTGATAGAACCTGTTATTGGTCATCACGAAGGCCGACTGGTCATCAATCGGGAATGACTTGGAGCCTGTAAACGAACCGCTACGCTTCTTGTAGGTGTTGATGGGATCGTCGCTCGAGGGGTCACCCCAGTAGGTGTAGCCGTTAGAGATAATGACCAAATTGGCACCCACCTTGGTTACCGTGTTGACGCAGACGGTATTGCGCACCACTACGCTCTTGGTCACTGTGAGCGTTGCCTCATCGATAACGATGTAGCCGAAGCCCAGCGCCACATAGGCCTGACCATCGACAAACGTGATGTCGCGGATAGTCTTGCCCACATAGTCGCTCAACTCGCCCGACGACAACTCGTAGTCATGAACAGTCACCAAGATGTCCTTAATGCCGTTGATATTGGTCACACGGCCTTCAGCATCAATGACATCGATGTTACTGCTGGCATAAGCCACAAACAGCAGCCCGCGCTCCCAATCGTAATAGATCTGTGAAATCTGATTGTCCGACAGCTTGTTCTGGCGGTTCAGCGACACAGTCTCCAGCGTAGCCTTGTCAAACTCAAACAGACGGTCACTGTTCAAGTAATAGATCTTGTCACCAGTGTCAAAGACGTTCTGGATCTTCTTGGTCATGTAATAGTTGTGGATTTTCCACGTGCTTGCACTGGCGGAAACGACCGTCAGCAACATGAGCAACAGCAGCAGAAGGGATTGTTTTTTAGTCATATCGCGATCTTTCTTATTTGATAGTCATACACTACAATGAACTGACACACAGCGCACTGCGAATAATGGGCATGCTAGTGCACACCGTACCAAACGGCAAAGTTATAAAATAATCATGTAAATGGCCACCCTTTGCAGCAAAAGATGGCCAAAACTATTCTTAAAAATTGCAAAAACAACTGTCGCTATTTGATAACCATTACCGTTGCCTGAGGCTTGCCGCTGGTAGCAGGAGATGCGCCCTGGGCGGCATAGATGCGGTAGGTGCCCGTTGCCACTCGTTGACCGTCAGGGCCACAGCAGTCCCAGAGAGCAGATCCCATGACGGGGCCCATCTCTGCCACAACCTGTCCCTGGCCGTTAGTGATGGTGACATAGGTATCCTCCATCAGTCCAACGATCTTGACGAGGCCGGTAAAGTCGGGCTCAACGGGATTGGGGAAGGCATAAGCGCCATCAAAGTCGATTGCCGCGGCATCGCCCCAAGCGACATACTCGGCAAAGCCGTTATCGGTGTAAATATAGACGCGATCACTCACGGTGTCGCACTCCACCGAATAAACCGTATTGCTGGGCAAGTCGCTGCTCTCGGCGGTAAAGTGGTTATAGACCTCGCTGCCGTCGGGCGAAACGAAATAGACGCCGCCATCGGTAGCCAGCCACTTGTTGTCCTCGCTGTCAATGCCGATGTCATACACATTGACACCCTCGCACAACGTCCCCTTGCCCTCGGTCGAGCGAACAACAAAGGGGCGCACGGCGCGCGGCTGCTCAACAGTAACACCTTCAGGGTCAAACATGAAGACACCCTGAGTGTGGCACACCCAGACATTGCCCCCGCGGTCCTGCTTCATCTTGTTGATATAGGTCCATTCGACTTGACGGTCATTCTGATCGACAAAGTTGCTGATTTCGTGCAGTTGATAGGAGCCCGACGTGGGATTTACCTGCCCGTTATCCCAGCAGAAGATATGTCCCTTGCCATTGGGCGGGATGTCGCCGTCAGAGTAAATTTTCATGTTATTCTTGCGTGCCACCAGGAAACAGGTGCGCTGCATCGAGTTAGGCGAGGCAACGGAGAGCAACCCTGAGGGCTGGTACCAGTCTGACTTGGTAGCAGTGGTCTTGGCAAATTTATCGGCGGGAAGCACCACCACAGGCATCGAAGAGTTGCCATAGGAGCAAACGACCCACAGATTGCCGTAGTTGTCAAAGGCGGGCGTGGGCTTGTAGTTGCCTATCTTGGCGTTGGAGCTGGTATAGTTGGTCTTCATCTCGTTGTTAGTGACCTTGAAGAGGCCCTTGGACCAGCT
>JAEEGI010005924.1_pt1 | contig 27818 bp, 31 predicted proteins | sample 8958751 | NCBI WGS metagenome assembly JAEEGI01 (sample SAMN16246545, study PRJNA631951) | gut metagenome | biome: gut microbiome; feature: rumen; material: KS-attached | host: Bos | place: Iran: Karaj | collected 2018-10 | reverse complement strand
AAGCTTCAGCTTAAAATCAAATCGTTGTCGAGTTTGAGTAGCTCAGCTGGATAGAGCGTCCGCCTCCTAAGCGGAAGGCCGTGGGTTCGAATCCCATCTCGAACATGATCGGAAGGAGTCTATGAAGTAGGCTCCTTTTTTAATTAGGAAATATAACACTTTGTCCACACAAAATTCGCAACTTTGGGGTAAAATACCTTTGTATGGAGAATTGTATATTGTATAATAAAATGTAAATAAAACAATTCTAGAAAAAGGGGGAAAATAAATTAGAGGAGGACGGTAGTGTATGGCAGAATTAAGTTTAACTAAAGAGCAACAGGATACTCTTGGAGAAATTGCAAATATCAGCATGGGTTCGTCTGCAACATCTCTGAGCGCATTATTAAATAATTTAAAGGTAGATATTACAACACCTAAAATTGAGTTAATTCGTAAAAGCGAATCACTTGATGATTATCACAATGTTTGCGTGTTGGTACATATAAATTATATTAAGGGATTATCAGGAAGTAACGTATTAATCCTAAAAGAAAATGATGTAAAAATAATTGCTGACCTTATGATGGGTGGCGATGGAACAAATACAAGTGGTGAAATTAGCGAGCTTCAGCTTTCAGCTGTTTCAGAAGCTATGAACCAGATGATGGGAAGTGCAGCAAGCTCAATGTCACAGCTACTTAATAGAGTAGTAGATATTTCGCCACCTAAAACAGATAATATCGACGTAGAAAGCGTAAAAATATTCGAGAAATTATTTGAATCACCTGAAATAGATTTTGTCAAAATAACATTTGATTTAAAAATAGGAACGATAATAGATTCAGTTATGGTACAGCTGTATCCTATTTCGTTTGCACAGGATATGGTATCTCTATTTGAAAAAAAGGATTAACTAGGGGGCACAATGGACGAGAACACAAAGAAAATTCAAACAGAAATAGCCAAGGATAAGATTCAGATTATTCTATCCAGCATAGCACTTGCTGTGTTAATTATCATGGAATTTTATATCATGATAAATTTCAAAAGCAATTTTATGGCTATGGCGGTAGGAATACTTCTGATGATAGTTGCTTTGTTTTTCCTTATAAGTGCCATGTTAGATATATCTCTTAAGCAAAAAAACATGGAGCAGGAAAAGTATGAGGAAATTTACAATGCACAAAAGGCATCGTATCTCGTCATAAAGAAAAGCTTTGATGAAATGGATCAAAGACTTCGAGCAATTGAGGAAAACAGTGCTTTACCTGCAGAAGATATTATTAATGCACAAAAGGCCGTAGCTAAGGTTACTATTTCACGAAGCAAGGAAAACACAGATGCTTTGATGAACTCAAATGATGAGTTAATCAATCAGCTGGTAAATATCCAGGAAAAGCTTGAAAACAGTAACAGTCAGATTCTTGAAAAACAGCAAACTTTATTAAAAGAAACAAACCTTGATATACAGCAAAAGATAGCAGCACTTACATCGCAAATATCAAATATTGAAGGAAAAATTCAAAATGGAATCCCAGTGATGGCTCAGCCAATGCAGATGCAGATGACACCACCTCCAGTGATGCCAGTAATGCCTGAACCTGTGGCAGCACCAGAGCCTATGCCAGAACCAGTTATGGAAGATATTCCTGACTTAGAAGATATTCCAGTTATGGAAGAGCCAGTAGCTGAGGAAGCTCCTGTAGATGAAGTAACAAACGTAGAAGATATTGAAATTCCAGAAGAGGTTGTAGAACCTGCAATGGAAGAAACTCCAGCTGAAGAAATACAGGTAGAACAACCAATCGAGGATGTAGGACTTGATTTAGACGCTGTAGTTGAAGAAGAATCTACAGAAGAACCAGTTGAAGACTTAGGACTTGATTTAGATGCTATAGTTGAAGAACCTGCAGTAGAAGAGGAGATTCAATTAGAGGAATTACCAGAAGCAGAAGAACCTGTAGAAGATATTGGCCTTGATTTGGATGCAGTAGTTGAAGAAGAAACTACAGAAGAGCCAGTCGATGACCTGGGCCTTGACTTAGATGCAGTAGTAGAGGAAGCTCCAGTGGAGGAAGTAATCCCAGAGGAGCCAGTAGCAGAAGAAGCTCCATTAGAGGAAGTGATTCCAGAGGAGCCAGTAGCAGAAGAAGCTCCAGCAGAGGAAGTGATTCCAGAGGAGCCGGTAGCAGAGGAAGCTCCAGTGGAGGAAGTAATCCCAGAGGAGCCGGTAGCTGAGGAAGCCCCAGCAGATGACATAGGAGCAAACTTAGATGCTCTATTAGAAGAGGTTGGAGATATTCCAGAAGAGGAACCGGAGCCAGAACCTGAACCAGAGCCAGAGGCTGAGCCGGAACCTGAGGATGATTCAATTGTTATCCCAGATGTAGGAATTGATTTAACAGATCCAAATAGGGTAATGAGTCCTGAGGAAATAGAAAAGCTATTTGCGAATATATAAAATTAAGATACCTGTCTCAAATTAGAGGCAGGTATTGTTATTTTTATAATCAATAAACAATAAAGAGTTGGCCTGTTGGAATTTTCAGATAACTATAGTAAAAAAAGTTGTTAAAAAACGGAAAAAAATGAAAAAAAGGCTTGCAAAAATATCAATCAGGCTATATACTTATATACGTTGCTGAGGCAATAACAAATAAATGAGCGCGATTAGCTCAGCTGGCAGAGCACCTGACTCTTAATCAGGGTGTCCAGGGTTCGAACCCCTGATCGCGCATTTGACCATCGAAGTTTCTTCGGTGGTTTTTTTATATCCAAATTTACATAAAATAAAAGCCTTGATTGTTATAATCAAGGCTTTACTATTATCTACTTGTAATAAGCTTACAAATTGGATTTCCTTTACTAGAAAACTTCTCTTCATACTCGGTCATAATATTGCCGGCATTCATAGTGTCATCATTATGTAAATCATAAGTAACTGCATCTAATTTCCATAAAGGATGATTATCAATTTCTTCTACAGAAAAATCAAATAAATCTCTGTTGTCTGTTTTAAACTCAATGTGACCTTCCTTAGAAAGAATTGAATTATATCTGTTTAAGAAAGTAGAAGATGTAAGTCGACGCTTTGCATGTCTGTCCTTTGGCCAAGGATCGCTAAAGTTAAGATATATTCTATCTACTTCATGGCAAGCAAAAACATCAAGTATCTCAGCAGCATCAAAACAGATGAAACGAAGATTAGGAATTTCCTCGTCCTGAACCTTCTGGATGGCTCTAAGTAATACAGAAGTGTATCTTTCGATTCCTATGTAGTTGATATCAGGATTCTCTTTTGCAAGAGTGGTGATGAACTGTCCTTTACCCATTCCGATTTCGATGTGAATAGGATTGTCATTGCCGAAAACTTCTTTTTTATATAAGCCCTTGAGCTTTGTAGGATTCTGAATACAATAAGGACTATTTGAAACAACCTCATCTGCTCCAGGGATATTTCTTAATCTCATAATAACCTCCAAAAATAAAATCAAAATGGATTATAACATAAAAATCGTAAGATTAGTATTGCAACAGACTAAATAGAGACGTTATACTAAATAGTCGTAAAGGAAAAATAATATGAATATAAAAAGAAAACTTGCAAAGGCATTAGCCTTTATTTTTATTGCTAATAGCGTATTTACAATGAAATCCATCAGCGCTGAGGCGGCAGATTATTGGCCTAGCGGTGTTGATGTGGTGGCAGAATCGGCCATTGTCATGGAAGAGGAAACAGGAACAATCCTGTACTCCAAGAATATGGATGATGTGCATTATCCTGCCAGTATCACAAAAATAATGACGGCACTTATCGTTCTTGAAAATTGCGATTTGGATGAGACTGTTACATTCTCAGCAGAAGCAGTATATGGTACGGAGCTTGGTTCTTCCAGCATTGCCAGAGATGTTGGCGAGGAAATGACAGTAGAGCAAACACTTTATGGAATGATGCTAGAGTCAGCAAATGAGTGTGCTTATGCATTAGGTGAGCATGTGGCCGGAGATATGGATAGCTTCGTTGATATGATGAATGCTAAGGCTAAAGAGCTTGGCTGTAAAAATACTCACTTCAATAACTCAAATGGTCTTCCAGATGAGGAGCATTATACAAGTGCTTATGATATGGCTTTGATTTCAAGAGCAGCATACAAGATTCCAAAGTTTGCTGAAATCGTTGGCACAAAGAACTACACCATTCCAGCAACAAACAAACACTCAGATCCAACACCACTTAACAACCATCATCAAATGCTTCATTACTACAAAACAAATCAGTATCTCTATGAGTACTGCTTGGGTGGTAAAACAGGATATACAGTAGTGGCAGGTGCAACACTTGTTACATACGCCAAAAAAGATGGTATGACCCTTGTGTGCGTTGTAATGAAAGATACAACCACAGACGAATACACTGATACAACAAACCTGTTTGAGTACTGCTTTGATAATTTCAGCAAATATGCAGTAGCTGATTTTGCTTCAATATCAGAGGACGATGTTAATGTAACAGGAGTCCTTAGTGAAAACAGTGAATTAATAAAAGTAGACGAAGATGGAATAATTGTTATTCCAAAGACAGCCAGCATATTAGATGTAACTTCCACCGTAGTTTCGTATTCTGATTCGGAAGACTCATCAGTTATAGGACAGTTACAATATTCATATGCAGATAAATCCGTGGGATATGCTAATTTGATATTTACCAATGCAGATACAACTGGCAGCTATCCATTTGATAACATTCCAGTAGAAAATGGTGGAAGCGGTAAAGAATATATCCAGGTTGATTATCCTAAAATTGGATTAGTAATACTTATAGTTATCGCAGTTATTTGTTTGTTTATGTTTATAAGAAGTAAATCCAGTGAGATACTTTTGTTTAGACATAGATTTATGAGTAGACATCAAAAACCTCAAAAGACAAACATGACTATCATTAGAGATAATGGCAAGAGAAGAAAAAGACGTAGATAAACGACATAATATGTCTTAAATCTTAATAAAAACGACAAAAGATACAATAAACGACAGCCTAAAATCGCTAGGCTGTCGTTTTTAATTTTTATAGACATGAAAATTATTTTCGCGTTTACGGAAAATATTTATCTATTTATCAGACTATTTACCAGAATTTCTAATTGATGCTTGTTGTTTGTAAACAATATAATCCCATTTGAAGAGTTAATCATGGTAATTACCTTGTCTGCAAAGGTATCTGATTCTGAAAGAAGCTGGAATAGATAATCCTTGTATTTGCCATCAGCCTTCAGAAATAGAGTTTCATAATTCTCAAAAGGAACAAGCTCACAATGAGACTTTGTCATAAGAAATGCAATTTCTTTATCCTGGCCAAGCTGTTCTTCAGTTTTGTTTATGATGAAATAGCCTCGATCATCCTTTGGCATACCAAGAGCTTTCACTGCACGCTGAACTTGTTTTGTTAAGCTGTCACTAGCAGGATATAGAGACTGGAAGTAGCTCATGAAATCAGAAGCGCTTTTGAAATGTTCATTTGTACCTCGTTCTAGCACCTCTGTCATTAGTATCTTCTTAATTACCTTCTCACATTCTTTACGGGAAGGATTTTTTCTAAGAGTGATTTTTTCTTCAGACATATATTCCTCCAAAAAGACAATATTAATTGCTATATTTGTATTATAGGACAATTTTACGACAAATAGAAGACAGATTATAAAATATAATAGAACTAAGGATCAGTTGACACCTCAATAATAGAATGTGATAATGAAGAAAATAACCTCGTAAAGCAAGCAGGAGTGGAAAAAATGGAAAACTTATTTTCAAGAGATGAAAAGAAGCAGTATCAGCTGGAGCAGATTAATGATTTAGTAGAGGCTAACGGCGGATTAATTAAAACAAGTGAAATTGAAGCCCTGGGAGTAGACTATCGTCGCGTGCTTAAGTTCGTAGAAGAGGGATATTTAATCAGAGTAAAAAGCGGATACTACACTACAAAGTATTTTGAATGCAGTGAAGAACAGTGGATTTATAAATTGTTTGGGGAAGACGGCATCCTCACAATTGAATCAGCGCTTTGGGTATATGGTTATCTGAAGGATAGACCATACAAGTGGAGTATTGCGATTAATAAAAACACAAGTAAATCTAGATTCCATATTGATTATCCAATTGTGGAACCATACTATACAGAGCCTGAGGTTCTTGAGCTTGGAGTAACAGAAGCAGATTTTGCAGGTGGTCGCATGAAAATCTACACTAAAGAAAGACTTATCTGCGACGTACTGAAATATCAAGAAAAGATAGATAGAGAAATATTCAAAACAGGAGTATTAGCCTACATCATGGATGAGAAAAAAGATGTGGCGAAGCTTATGGAATATGCCAAGGAACGTAAGGTCCTTAAAAAAGTCCAGAATATGATAGGTGTGTGGTTGTAATGATTAACAAAGGAAACATAAAGGAAAAGTCGGAACAACTTAATATTCCTTTCAAGAATTTGCTTTCTGCAGCAGTATGTGAAATTGTAATAGAACTGCTTGCCAATGGAAAATACTGCAATGAGCTATATCTCTGCAATTCCGCAGAATTCAAGTCAGATGTCTATAAAGATCTTTGCATCAGTAATATCTACTACGAGTATGTAAGAGACCTTGATGACAAAATGGCAATCCTTTATATGCGAGATATATTAAAGGAGATAATGGCCAAAGGAGCCCTCGAGGGCATGGCGGTAAATGGTTCTGTTGGAAAAACAGGAATCAGTTTAAAGATAACCGTCGATGATATGTATATTCCAATTAATCTATATTTCAAAAAGCACGGTACAAGCCATGAACCGGAAAAGATTAGTTTGGAACTTATTGCATATGGAAATAGAAAAGTAGATGTACTTATCAATCCAAAAGAGGAAGAGCTATCAAAGCATTTGCTTGAAATAATAGATAAACTAGAGCTTATTAACAACATGGATCATTATTATGATGCATATGAAATCCTTACATCAAATCCAGTAAATGGACGAAAGGTAAAAGATAGATTAAGTGAGCTCGTAAAAGAAAAAGGAATAGTCATTGATGATTCAAGACTTAATATGCTAAAAAGCTACGGTGATTACACCTACATGAAAAGAAAGTGGAAGGTTGAGTTGAGGCAAAAAAAGAAGTCCGAGCCACAGTGGTCGGACATTAATAATTGCCTAATGAATTTTTTAAGCCCAATCTGGGATGCCATGGAAAAGAACATGGTCTTCCTTGGAGATTGGATGCCACAGCTTAAGCGCTTCCTGGATTAAGGATTAGCAAACAAAGTTGTGTTTTAAAATGGAGAAAACAGCATAGTAATAAGACTTTCTGTCGTTTACTTTGTAGAACTGCTGCTCCATGGAAATAGAGGAAATGCTCTTAATAGTTTCCGTATCCACAAGATTAGTATAGCATCTAGCCTGGATATAACTCTTGGTAGCTTTTTTGAAAAAGATACTTTTGAAAAGAGGGCCGATGCAACGCTTGTGATAAACACCACAGATGGTATCTAAAAATTCACCATCAAACTTAAAAGATGTGATGTCGTAATTATATGAATGGTCATAGAGATAAGCTGCAATGCGTGGATCCATAAATGGAGTGTCCACTGACATGAAAAAAGCTCTATCTCCTGAAATCATTGTAAGGCAGGAAAGAATGGCGCCTACAGGGCCGGCGTTTCGATAAATATCAGGGATTTCCTGAGCATCAAGGCCCAAATGAGTAAGGTCACCACGCTCATTTACTGAAAGGTAAATCTTATCAAAAAATGGACTGAATTTATCGTAGATATATTCAACCATAGTTTTATCTTCAAAGGGTAAAAGTGCTTTCTTTGTACCCATGCGGGAACTATCGCCACCGCAAAGGATAACTAAAGTCCTATTCATAACATCCTCCTTGCTTTGATAAAATCCATTATATTGATTCTTTGTAGAAAATAAAAGCTAGAAAATGAGTTTAGAAAAAATATTAGAAGATTATTCAAAATCAAATATTTATCCATTCCATATGCCAGGCCATAAGAGAATGCTTGAGGGGCCATATAAAATAGACATGACTGAAGTGGATGGAGTGGACGATTTGCACGACCCAGAGGTGGTTATAGCAGAGGAGCAAGAAAGGTTAGCCAAAATTTATGGAGCAGATAAAAGCTTTATTCTGGTTGGCGGCTCTACTGTTGGAAACCTTGCTGCGATATACAGCAGCTGCAGTGAAAATGATTTGATATTAATCCAGAGGAATTCCCATAAAAGTGTTTATAATGGTGCAATCCTAAGACACTTGAAGGTTGGATACATTAATTCCAAGGCAGATGAAAACGGAATATATAGGGCATCAACTTTAGAAGAGATTAAATCTGCAGTAGAAAAATACGGTATGCCCAAAGCAATTCTTCTGACGAGCCCTACATATGAGGGATATCACTGTAAGCTGGAAAATATTTCAAAATACTGTCACGCCAAAGGCATAATACTGATAGTTGATCAGGCTCACGGTGCTCATCTTGGATTTAATGAAGCATTTAAAGAATCTGCAGTTGGTAAAGCAGATATCACTATTCAAAGTCTTCATAAAACTCTGCCAGCACTTACTCAGACGGCAGTAGTTCACGTGAATGGAGATAGAGTAGATAGTCGAAAGATTGCAGCAGCTTTGGATATTTTCGAGACTAGTTCACCAAGCTATGTGCTGATGAATTCCATTAGTCACTGCATGGCCATTCTTGAACAATCCGAGGATATGTTTAGGGATTATGTGGATAACTTACAGGATTTCTACAAGATTAGTGGACAATTAAAACACCTAAAATTAGTCGAAGAAGACGAAGAAGCAAAAGACCCGGGAAAGCTTGTAGTAATATCAAAAAACACAAATATCTCCGGGGTGGAACTGGCAAGAATCCTCAGGGAAAAATACGAAATAGAAACAGAGCTTTCAAGCTTTTCATATCTGCTTGCTATGACAAGCATTATGGATTCCAGGGAAGGTTTTGAGAGATTAAAAAAAGCATTGCTTGAAATTGACGAAGAACTAGAATCAGGCAATATTGATGTGCCAATGGTCTGGATTGATAGCGAAAAAATACTGGAGCCATGGGAAGCCAAGAAAGGCGAAGGTCGACAGGTCAACCTTTCACAGGCCACGGGACTTGTATGTCAGGATGAGATTTGTCTTTATCCGCCGGGGGCACCTATTGTGGTACCGGGAGAAATCATTTCAGCGGAGGCAATCAAACTAATCCGCCAGGCAAAGGAAAGTGGAATACACGTAACGGGAATAAATAATGACTGTATCTACGTTGTCAATTAGGCTTGGCTGAATTATACTTTAGATACGAAAGAAAAAAGAGGACAAAATGGGAAGTATTTATTGCATAATGGGCAAAAGCTCATCGGGAAAAGACACTATATTTAAGCTTTTGCTAGACAAAGGGGATTTAGATTTAAAGCGAATTGTTTCATACACAACCAGACCAATCAGAAGTAATGAGAAGCCTGGTGATGAATACAACTTCGTTTCCATCGAAGAAAAGGACAAATTAGTTGAGGCGGGAAAGGTAATTGAGATTCGTAAATACGATACCGTTCACGGGCCATGGTTTTATTTTACTGTAGATGATGGTCAGATTGATTTATCGAAAAATGATTATATTATCATTGGTACAGTTGAAAGCTTTGTAAAGATTCGTGATTATTACGGAAAAGACGCTGTTTTGCCGATATATATAGAGGTAGATGATGGTGTTCGTCTTTCAAGAGCACTTGAGAGAGAGCGCAGTCAGGAACATCCAAAGTACGAGGAAATGTGTAGACGATTCTTGGCTGACCAGCAGGATTTCTCCCAGGAGAATCTAGATGCAGCACAGGTTTCCAATGTCTTCAAAAATGATGATGACAGCAGAATCACCTGCGATAGAATCGCCGCTTTTATAAAAGATAGAAGGGGTTAGCATGGATATTAGAGTAAATGATGTGAGCCAAGTTCAACCTACAGACCAAGCAAAAACCACAGCACCTGTAGATGACACATTTAAATTTACACTTGCAGCAGCCGTAGATGATGCTGAGCTTCAGGAAAAGCTCACAAATCTTTTAAACGATATTACTACTCAGGGAAAGCTCTTGTCTGAGCATATGGATATTCGTGACATGAAGCGATATCGTGGATTGGTCAAGGATTTCCTTAACGAGGTTGTAAATCGAAGCCACAAGTTTTCGCGAGAAAACTTTTTAGACAGACGTGGTCGCCATAGAGTTTATGGTATGATAAAGCTTGTAGACGAGCATATGGACGAGCTGGCAACAGCCCTTGTTCAGGATGAAAAGGACCACATTGATATATTAAATAGAGTAGATGAAATCAGGGGATTGCTCCTTGATATAATCACCTAGATTAGGAGAATTTTGTTAGATGAGCTTTGCGCAGATAGTAGGGCAGGAAGAGGCAAAGAGCCTATTAAGAAATGCAGTTAAAACAGGAAATCATAGCCATGCCTATATTTTCAGCGGTGAAAAAGGCTCAGGAAAGATGATGCTTGCGGAAGCATTTGCAGCAATGCTTCAGTGTGAAAATCCATCTGAGGAAGATGCTTGCATGGAATGTCATTCCTGCAAACAGGCCCTTTCAAGAAACAACCCAGATATTATTTACGTAAGAAGAGAAGATGGTAAAAATAACATCAGCGTAGATGTAGTACGTGAGCAGATTGTAAATGATGTTGATATCAAGCCATACAGCAGTAAATACAAAATCTATATCGTAGATGAAGCAGAGCGAATGAATCCTCAGGCACAGAACGCCATTCTAAAGACCATAGAGGAGCCACCTGAATACGCGATTATCATTCTGCTTACAGCAAATCATAATGCATTTCTTCAGACAATCCTGTCTAGATGCGTTCTTATTCAAATGAAATCCGTAGATACAGAAAGCATAAAGCGGATATTGCAGACCAATTACGAGACAGTTGATTATCAGGCTCAGATGGTGGCCAGCTTTGCCCAGGGAAATGTGGGAAAAGCCATAGCGTTAGCTACAGACGTCACCTTTAATGATGTAAAAAATCGCGTTGTTGCTCTGTGCAAAAAAGCAGGCAAAATGGATGAGCAGCAGATAGCCGACGAAGTAAAATCCATCAAAGAGGACAACGATAGAGATAAAAAAGAAGATACCGATAGTGAGAAATTTCAGCCATTTATTGAGCAATTGCTAGATTTAATAACTCTTTGGTATCGAGATGTGCTATTATATAAATCGACATCGAGGGATGATTTACTGCTATTTTCAGAGGATGCCTTCGATATTCATGATCAGGCACAGAGCCTGTCATATCATGGCCTAAACGAGATTTTCGATGCAATCTCAGAAACTAGAGCCAGACTTAATGCAAATGTCAATTTTGAATTGACCATTATGCTTCTTATACAGAGGATGAGAAATCCTGAAAACTAAAGGAGACACTAGATGATAAAGGATATTGGAGTACGCTTCAGAGGAGGCGGAAAAGTATATTATTTCGATCCAAACGGCATAGAGCTTAAGCGTGAGGATCAGGTTATTGTTGAAACAGTTCGCGGTGTTGAAATCGGAACAGTTTTACTTGTAGACAAAGAGATTTCTGATGATGAGGTTCCAGGACCTATCAAGAAAATCATCCGCAAGGCTACAGAAGAAGATGCTAAAAAGGCTATAAAGAACATAGAAAAAGAAAAAGAAGCCATGAGAATTTGCGAGGAGAAAATCGCAAAACGTGAGCTTGAAATGAAGTTGGTTGGCGCTGAGTACACATTCGACAACAACAAGCTTATTTTCTATTTCACAGCAGATGGACGTATCGACTTTAGAGAGCTAGTAAAGGATCTTGCAGCAGTGTTCCACACACGTATCGAGCTTCGTCAGATTGGTGTTCGTGACGAGACAAAGCTTATGGGTGGCATTGGAATCTGCGGTAGAGAGCTTTGCTGTAAGAGCTGGCTTGGAGATTTTGTTCCAGTATCAATCAAGATGGCAAAGGAGCAAAACCTTTCACTTAACCCTACAAAAATCTCAGGACTTTGCGGCAGACTTATGTGCTGCTTGAAGAACGAGCAGGAAACATACGAATACCTTAACAGCCGCCTTCCAGGAATTAATGACGCAGTCACAACTCCTGAAGGAATCAAAGGTACAGTTCAGTCGGTAAACGTTCTTCGTCAGACTGTCCGTGTTCTTTTCGAAGATGGCGATTTAAAAGAGGTAAAGGATTATCCTACATCAGTTCTTAAGTTCAAGCCTCGCAAGAAAAAGGTACAGGTATCTAAGGAAGAGGCAAAGGAACTTGCCGACTTGGAGGATAATTAATGAATAATCTGTTGCAGGAATACGAGCGACTAGATGATTTACAAATAAATGGATATCAAATAATTCAGCATCCTGACAAATTCTGTTTTGGCATGGATGCTGTCTTGCTATCGGGCTTTGCTAGCGTCAAGGAAGGAGAAAAGGTTCTGGATTTGGGAACTGGCACAGGGATTCTGCCTATTCTTCTTGAAGCCAAGACTGAAGGAAAGCATTTCACAGGGCTGGAAATTCAGCCTGAGAGTGCAGATATGGCACGACGTTCAGTATTGTTTAATCATCTGGAAGAGAAAATTGATATAATAGAGGGTGACATCAAAAATGCTAGTGAAATCTTTGGAAAATCTTCCATGGATGTTGTCACCAGCAATCCACCATACATGACAAATCATCATGGATTAAAGAATCCAAACGACGCAAAGGCCATAGCTCGCCATGAGCTGCTTTGCACTCTGGATGATGTGGTGCGAGAAACAGCAGCTGTTTTAAGACAGCGAGGCAGATGTTACTTTGTACATAGACCATCACGCATAGTAGAAATCTTTGAAGCAATGAGAAAGTACAAGCTTGAGCCAAAAAGGATGCGCCTGGTTTACCCATACGTGGACAAGGAGCCAAACATGGTTCTGATAGAAGGTGTGCGTGGCGGCGGAGCCCAACTCACAATAGAAGCGCCACTTATCGTTTATAAAGAGCCTGGCCAGTACACAGATGAAATCTACGAGATATACGGATTAGATAAATAATTATCTTCCGATAGGAGATTATAAATGTCACAGACAGGAACAGTATATTTAGTTGCAACTCCAATAGGAAACCTTGAGGATATGACTTTTAGAGCAGTCCGAATCCTAAAGGAAGTGGATTTGATTGCAGCAGAAGATACAAGAAATTCAATAAAGCTATTAAATCATTTTGAAATAGATACACCAATGACTAGCTACCACGAGTTTAATAAAGTGGAGAAGGCCATAACTCTAATAGAAAAATTAAAAGAAGGTCAGAATATTGCAGTCATCACCGACGCAGGTACACCTGGCATATCTGACCCAGGAGAAGAGCTTGTTAGGATGTGTTACGACGAGGGAATCGAAGTCACATCAGTGCCAGGACCAGCAGCATGTATCACAGCAGTTACCATGTCAGGTCAGGCCTGTAGACGATTCGCTTTTGAGGCATTTCTTCCAAAAGACAAGAAAGAACGTCGTAGAGTTCTAGAGGAGACCAAAAACGAGACAAGAACTGTCATTATTTACGAAGCACCACATCATCTGATAGGCACATTAAAAGAGCTTGCAGAGGTGCTTGGTGAGGATAGAGGAATCACTCTTTGTAGGGAGCTTACAAAGAAGCACGAAGAAAAAGAGAAGACCACAATCGGTGGAGCTCTAAAATCCTACGAGACGAAAGAGCCTAGAGGAGAGTACGTTCTTGTTATAGCTGGCAAATCTAAAGCAGAGGTTTTAGAAGAGGCAAGAGCGGCATTTGAGGACATGACCATTGAAGAGCACATGGATATGTACTTAAGCAAGGGCATGGATAAAAAGGAAGCTATGAAGGCAGTGGCAAAAGATAGAGGAGTCAGCAAGCGAGATATTTACAACGCTTTGCTATAGGAGATAGGAGAATATAATGCATTTCATCGTGGATTTGTTTACAAACAAGATTTTTTTAGCACCTGCAGCAGGATGGTTTGTTGCTCAGATTATTAAAATCATTATTGATACTGTAAAATCAGGTTTTTGCAAGGAGAGACTATACGGCGGAGGGGGAATGCCAAGCTCTCACTCAGCCACAGTTACAGCGCTTATGGTTGTGACTGGCGCAATTTACGGGGCTTCTTCATTTGAATTTGTAATGGCATTATTCTTTGGAATAGTTGTTATTTATGATGCAAGAGGAGTTCGATTTGAAACACAGCGCCAGGGCAAGGCACTGAACAATCTTAACGAAGAGCGTAAGGAAGAAGGCAAGCAGCCACTTGATATCAACAGATTTAAGGAAAAGATGGGTCACACCATTCCAGAAATTGCTGTTGGAATACTCATCGGAATCATCTGTGCTGTAGTTGTTTTACACCTTAACATATAGAATTTAAGAAGGGGGGAAATGTTTTGGATAAAATTGAAGAACTGAAAAATATGATAGAAGATTCGTCGAAAATTGTATTTTTTGGCGGAGCAGGAGTATCCACAGAAAGTGGAATTCCAGACTTCAGAAGCAAAGACGGCTTGTACAATCAGCATGATGTCAGATTCGACATGTACCAGCCAGAATATTTACTTAGCCACAGCTGCCTGATTAGGGAGCCAAAGGTTTATTTCGAATTTCATCGTCAAAAGATGGATACGAGAAACATCGAGCCAAACAATGCTCATAAATATCTGGCAAAGCTTGAAGAAATTGGGAAGCTCACAGGAGTGGTTACTCAAAATATCGACGGCCTACACCAGAAGGCTGGCAGTAAGAAAGTCTATGAAATCCACGGCAGTGCACTTCGAAACTACTGCATGAACTGTGGAACCAGCTATCCAGTAGATTTTATTTTCGATTCAGAGGATGAGATTCCAAAGTGCGATTATTGCGGCGGCACAGTCAGAGCTGATATCACTCTCTACGAAGAGGGATTGCCTGAGGATGCAGTGGAAGGCGCAATCAGAGCAATTTCAGAAGCAGATATGATGATAATTGGCGGAACATCACTTACAGTGTATCCGGCAGCATCATTTGTTAATTACTTCAGAGGAAAGTACCTGGTAATAATCAACCAAACCGATTTATCCGTTCGCAGAGCAGAGAACACGCTGGTGATTACCGACAGAATCGGACAGGTGTTTACAGAATTGGCAAAGCTTCAGGGAATAGAATTATAAATCCCTGAAATAATACAAAAAATACAATAAAAATTCAGTTAAGCCTTGAAAAACGCACAGCTTCATGCTATTATCTTAATTCGTGGTATAAAACATTTATATCCTTGCTAGGCTAGCATTGCTAGTTTGGCCAATAGACCAAAAGGAGGTAGAAAGCATGAACAAGTATGAATTAGCACTCGTTGTTAATGCGAAGATCGAAGACGATGCAAGAACTGCCACAGTTGAAAAGGCAAAGGAGTATATCACTCGCTTTGGTGGACAGATCTCAGACGTCGATGATTGGGGCAAGAAGAGACTTGCTTATGACATTCAGAAGATGAATGAAGGATACTATTACTTCATCCACTTCGATGCTGAGCCAGGCGTACCTGCTCAGATTGAGGAGAATGTTCGCATCATGGACAACGTACTTCGATTCTTATGCGTTAGAGCTGACGAGGCTTAATAGTATAAGATAAGGAGATTAATTATGAATAAAGTTATTCTTATGGGACGTCTCACAAGAGACCCAGAAGTTCGTTACGGTGGAGCAAACAACAGCGCTGTTGCAAGATTTTCATTAGCAGTTGATCGTAGATTTAAGCGTGATGGAGATGAGCAGACAGCTGATTTCATTAACTGTGTTGCATTTGGCAAGACAGGTGAGTTCCTTGAGAAGTATGCTCGCAAGGGCACAAAGTTCGTAGTTGAAGGTCGTATTCAGACAGGCAGCTACACAAACAAGGACGGCCAGAAGGTTTACACTACCGATGTTGTATGTGAGAATGTTGAGTTCGCAGAGAGCAAGAATTCTCAGGGCGGCGGAAACAGCAGCTTCGACGGTGGCGCAGGTTTCGCACCAAGCTCAGATGCAGGCGACGGCTTCATGAATATCCCTGATGGAATTGACGAGGAATTACCGTTCAACTAAGTCAAGGCAACGAAAGCTTTGACTAACATCTATAGGAGGTTAAATCATGGCTTTTAATAAGACAGGCGATGGTCAGCAGAGAAGAAGACCAATGCATAGAAGAAAGAAAGTCTGTGTTTTCTGTGGTAAAGATAACGTTATCGACTACAAGGATACAGCAAAGCTTAAGAAGTACATTTCTGAGCGTGGAAAGATTCTTCCACGTCGTATCACAGGCACATGTGCTAAGCACCAGAGAGCTCTTACAGTAGCTATCAAGCGTGCTCGTCACGTTGCACTTATGCCATACGTACAGGATTAATTCTTGATATGATTATAAAGCACTTTCTAGGGAAACCTAGAGAGTGCTTTTTTGTTTAGGAATAGCACTTGGACATAATTTCGATGATTTTCTCATCAGTATCTTTCATACCGTAGTGGCCTAGGTAAGAGACATTGTTGATGGTGTTTTCCACACCTTTACTAACGATTCCATCACCATCAAGGAATTCATTGCCTTCTTCGTACATTTCAAAGCCCATAATACCAGCTTCTACAGCCATGGCAATCTTAGCTGCACAGCTTGCTTTGGCACCATCGCAGACTATACCGCTGGTAATAGCTAGAGCATTAACGATGGTGTGGCGAATCACAGTGACATCCTTGGTCAAAAGATAAGCAATTCCAGCACCGGCGCCAGCACCAGCGCTGACTGCACCGCAGTACGCTGAGAGACGTCCTATCCCATATTTGAGATGGAGAGTAACCAGGTTCGAAACTAAGAGAGAACGGTAGAGGTTCTCATCACTTTTTTCATAATGTTCAGCATAAGCAATTACAGGAAGGGAAGCGGTGAGCCCCTGATTACCACTGCCAGAATTGATTACTACTGGCAGATTGCATCCGTTCATCCTAGCGTCGGAGCCAGCCGCTGCAAGTGCTTTAGCTTTGGTGCGAACACAGCCATCCTGCTTCATAAGGAGTCGTCCTATGGATGCTCCATAGTGACCATGAAGACCTTCCACGGCTATTGCTTTATTGTAAGTAATCTGAGTATCAAGTAGATTTTTGACATCATCTAGGTCACAAGTGGAGGCAAAATCAACTATGTCATCAACTGTTAAGAGGGTGTAATCCACAGAAGAATCAACCGAAGAATCAGTGGAGGATGTAATAGAAATCGGGGCATCATCGTAGGATAATTCAATGATATTAGTATGCTCATCCTGGATATGAACGAAGGAAGTGTGTTCAGACTTATATGCAGTGACTTCGATATCAAGCACATGGCAGGTGGAGAGAGGATATACCTCAATATCTATCTGAGTCATAAGTTCTCTTAGGGAAGTAGCCTCCTCATCAGTGACAGAAGATATTACTTCCAGACCCTTTGAGGCATCGCCGTAAAGAGCGCCTACTAATACTGCGGACTCTAAACCTTTCATGCCAAGAGTATTTGGAACGATAACACTCTTAACATTTTTGATAATATTTCCACTGACTTTCAAAATAATTTTTTCGGGTTTTACTTTTAGTAGTTCAGTTGCTTTGGCTGCTGCGAAGGCTATAGCAATGGGCTCTGTACAGCCCATTGCAGGCACTAATTCTCTATCAAGTATTTCCATGTAAGATGAGTATTTAAGATCTGATTTTTCCATTATTCAGCCTCCAAAAAATAAAATTTGTCATTGACTATATACAAAAAATAAATTAAAATCAAGCACAACTTACAAAGAGGTAGGGATCTATTTGATCTCTGCCTCTTTTTTTATTTAGAGAGGAGATAACGGTATGAAGAGAAGCTTAGGATTATTACTTGCAACATCATTAATTGCCACATCATTAGTTGGATGCGGAGAGTCATCAAGTAGTGAGAGCGCACAGACAGCAGGTAACGGGGATGTAATTAAAATTGGTGTGTTTGAGCCTAAGACAGGTGAAAATGGATCAGGCGGAGCTCAGGAAGAACTTGGTATTGAATTTGCTCACTCAGTGAGACCTACAGTAACAGTTGATGGAAAAGAGTACACTATTGAGCTGGATTGGCAGGATAATCAGTCAGACAAAACTGTTGCAGCTACTGCGGCACAGAAGCTTATTTCTGATGGATGTGTGGGTGTTATTGGAGGATATGGTTCAGGTACATGTATCGCAGCAGGTTCTTATTTCTCAGATGCTATGATTCCGGCAATCGGAACAAGCTGTACAAACACTAATGTAACACTTGGAAATGATTATTATTTCAGAGTATGCTACCTAGATCCTTTCCAGGGCACAGTAATGGCTGACTGGGCTATAGAGCAGGGTTATACAGAGATTGCCACAATCGACAATATTGGTAATGAGTATACATCAGGTCTAGTACAGACATTCAAGGATGAGTACGAAGCTAAAGGCGGGACAATCGTAACAGCCGAGACATTCCAAACTAACGAGTCAGACTTCAAGGCTATTCTTACAAATATTAAGAATTCAGGTGTTAAGGCCGTATTTGCTCCTACAGATTATGTATATGCTCCACTTCTTTTGAATCAGGCAGCAGACCTAGGGCTTGAAGTACAGTGGATTGCAGGTGACACATGGAATAACCCAGTATTAACAGAGGATGCAGGTGATAACGCAGAGGGGGTAGTTCTTGATTGCTTCTATGCAGAGGGTGGCAATGAAGAATTCGATGCAGCCTTCAAGGAGTGGATTAACAGTGATTCAAAATACTTAGAGGCAAACCTTGGCACAGACAATATCATTGGTAATCAGGTAATGTGTTATGACGCATACATGGTAATGTGTGATGCAATCGAAAGTGCCAACTCATTAGATGGTACAGCAATTAGAGATGCCCTTGCTAGTATTACAGTTGAGGATGGTGTAATTGGCGGAACGGTAGTATTCGATGAGAATGGTGATGCCAAGAAGAACACAACCTATGTCCTAGAGGTTAAGGATAAAGCCTTTACCTTTGTTGAGGAAGTAACTCACGGGGAATAAATAAAAGTCAGCGGAATGAGAAATCATTCCGCTGATAAATTTAGAAAAGAAGGTAACATATATGACAATATCATATTTCTTTCAACAATTATTAAATGGCTTGTCATTAGGTGGAGCGTATGCTTTGATTGCTATTGGTTACACAATGGTATATGGAATTTTAAGAATGATTAACTTCGCTCACGGCGATGTGTTTATGATGGCAGGTTATTTTGCAATTTATTCCATGGCAGCATTTCCATGGCAATTATCACTTCCAATTGTAATCATAGGAACAATAGTTCTTGGTGTGGTAATCGAAAGAATAGCATATAAACCACTGAGAACAGCTCCTAGAATGTCAGTTATGATTTCAGCAATTGGTGTATCCTATTTTTTGGAGAATCTCGCAAATTATCTATTTACAGCAATGCCTCAAAGCTATCCACAGATTGATATATTAAAGCAAATACATACATTTGGGGATATTACAGTATCAAGAGTAACAATTATTGCACCAATAATCACAATAGTTCTTACCTTTTTACTAATGACACTTGTGAATCATACTAAGCTAGGCATGGCTATGAGAGCTTGTTCAAAGGATCAGGATACAGCGCGTATTATGGGAATCAAAGTGGATAGAGTAATTACCATGACCTTCGTAATAGGATGCGGACTGGCAGCAATTGGCTCAATCCTATATTTCACAGATAGAAATACAGTTCAGCCATATTCTGGATCACTTCCAGGACTTAAGTGTTTTGTTGCAGCAGTACTTGGTGGAATAGGTTCAATTCCAGGCGCCATGGTGGGAGGCTTTATCGTAGGGATATGCCAGATTGCAATAACAGCTGCAGGCTATTCTGTATTCTCAGATGCCTTCACTTTTGTACTACTTATATTCATATTGATTATTCGTCCTACAGGAATTTTCGGCGAAAAAGCAACTGATAAAGTGTGAGGTACTGTTATGCAAAAGATAAAATTAACTAACAAAACAATATTTAATATAGCTTGTGTTGCAATAGTAGTTATACTGCTTGGTTATTTACAGGCTACTGAGATTCAGAATTCATATGCAATCACAATCATTGAACGCAGTTGTATATATGCGGTTGCAGCAGTATCTATGAACTTGATGATTGGATTCACAGGACAATTCTCCCTTGGAACAGCAGGATTCATGTGTTTAGGGGCTTATATTACAGGAATCTTCACAATGCCAATAGAAATTCGAGATCAGGTGTATTACCTATATGGCATGGCATCATTCATACATAATATTCAGCTGCCTCTTGTAGTAGCCCTTCTAATATCTGGAGTAATAGGCGCCATCATTGCATTTTTAATAGGTTGGCCAGTACTTCGTTTAAAAAGTGACTATCTAGCTATAGCTACTTTAGGTTTCTCAGAAATTGTACGAGCAGTTTTAGGCTGGGATGGACTAGGCAAGATTACTAATGCTTCGTATGGTCTCAGTAACATACCAGCCTTTTCAAGTATTTTCCAAGCAGTAATTATCTGTGGTGTGTGTATTGCATTGATGCTTTTAATGATTAATTCATCATATGGTAGAGCATTCAAAGCAGTCAGAGATGACGATATTGCAGCAGAAGCTATGGGAATCAACTTATTTAAGACAAAGCAGTTAGCATTTGTAGTATCTAGCTTCTTTGCTACAGTAGCTGGCGGACTCATGGCAGTATTCTTAAGGTCTGCAGCCACATCTACTTTTACAGTAGCTCTTACTTACAATATCCTTCTTATGGTAGTCATCGGAGGAATCGGGTCAGTAAGTGGCTCTGTATTAGGTGCATTCCTTATTACAGCAGGTCAGGAGTGGCTTAGATTCCTAGACAAGGAATATTACATCGGTTCATTTAAGGTTCCATTTACTAGAACAGGATTTAGAATGGTAATTTTTTCAGTTCTTCTGATGCTATTTGTTCTTTTCTGGAATAAGGGAATTATGGGTTCAAAGGAATTCAGTTTCGATTGGTTCAAGAATATATATATAAGTATCAAAAGAAGAATAAGGAGGAAAAAGAATGCCTAATAAAGAAAGTGTCCTCCGAGTTGAGCATGTAACAATGCAGTTTGGTGGTGTAGTTGCAGTAAATAATCTGACACTTGAGGTGAATAAGGGTGAAATCATCGCTCTTATTGGACCTAATGGTGCAGGCAAGACAACAGCATTTAACTGTATCACAGGAGTGTACGAACCAACTAATGGAGAAGTATATTTTAACAATAAGATATTAGTTAGAAACCATCCTCAGGGTAAGATGAAGCGCATGTACCTAGGTGAGGATGAGGGAGAGTATTTTGGAACTATAGTAGCACCTACACCAGATGTAATCACTAAGAAAGGGATCGCCAGAACCTTTCAGAACATTCGTCTCTTTTCTTCCCAGACAGTAATGGATAATGTACTGGTGGCTAAACACATGAGAGCTAAGCAGAATCCATTCACGGCCACATTTCGGCTGAACAATAGCGAAGAAATCAGAATGCGTAAGGAGGCAGTGGAACTTTTAAAGGAGTTGGATTTATATCAGTACAAGGATGATATAGCAGGATCTCTACCATATGGAATCCAAAGGAAGCTTGAGATAGCAAGAGCATTGGCAACAGAGCCTAAGCTATTGCTATTAGATGAGCCCGCTGCAGGCATGAACCCACAGGAGACTATGGAGCTGACAGAGTACATTAAAGAAATCAGAGATAAGTATGACCTTACAATATTTATGATAGAGCACCATATGGACCTTGTCATGGAGATATCAGATAGAATATATGTGCTTGATTTCGGTAAGACGATCGCGAGTGGATTACCAGAGGAAATAGCCACTAATCAAACTGTAATAGAAGCATATCTGGGGGTGACTGAAGATGTTGGAGATTAGAGATTTAAGCGTAAGTTACGGTGGAATCAAGGCAGTAAGAAGCATATCCTTCGATGTAAATGATGGAGAGATATGTACGTTAATTGGCTCTAATGGAGCAGGTAAAAGTACTACATTAAAGTCAATCATCGGTCTGGTTAAGCCTGAGTCAGGCTCAATTAAGATAGATGGCAAGGAAATCATGGGTCAGCAGACCAATGAGATAGTAACAGAAGGAATTACGCTGGTTCCTGAGGGACGTCATGTGTTCCCTGATATGAGTGTATTAGAGAATCTTAAGATAGGCGCATATATGAGAACAGATAGCCTAGCTGATGATATCGATTATGTGTATGACTTGTTTCCTAGGCTTAAGGAGAGATCATGGCAACCGGCAGGTACATTGTCAGGTGGTGAGCAGCAGATGCTTGCAGTAGGTAGAGCTCTTATGAGCAAGCCTAAGATAATTATGATGGACGAACCTTCCTTAGGTCTTGCGCCAATTATTGTACAGGGAATATTCGACATTATTAAAGAGATTAACAAGCAGGGAGTTACGGTACTTCTTATTGAGCAGAATGCAAATATGGCACTTAAGATAGCCCACAGCGCATATGTTATGGAGACTGGAGCTATCACACTAAGAGGAACGGGTGAGGAATTAGCTAAAAATGACGAGATAAAGGCAGCATACTTAGGAGCAAAGATTAAGCATTAATCTTTGGATGAAAGAAATTGAGATAATTTAATAGAAAACAGTTGCATATTCTTTGAATTTCCGTATACTTTAATCAAACAAAGGCGTTTTGAGTCACAATTGTGGCTTGAGGCGCCTTTTTATTTTACAGAAAGGAGGAGAGAGAGCATGACAACATACGCAGACATTTTTAGTAAAAAAGAACGGGTTGAGGATATGGAAATCTATGCAGGTTCTGGGGCTGTTAATGAGCAATTGGCCAGGTATGGTGTTAAGTTTGGAATTTATAAAAACAATGAATTCAAAGAGCAGCTTTTTCCGTTTGATATGATTCCAAGAATCATTGATAAGGATGAGTTTACTTACCTTGAAAAGGGATTGAAGCAAAGAGTTGTAGCTCTAAATTGTTTTATTAACGATATCTATGGCGATAAGCATATTGTTAGAGACGGCATCATACCGGAGGAATTCATTTACGCCGGTAGCGGATACTTACCTCAGTGCGATGGAATTAAGCCACCAAAGGGAATATATGCCCACATAGCAGGTATTGATTTAGTTCAGGCGAAGGATGGAGACTGGTATGTTCTGGAGGATAACCTAAGAATCCCTTCAGGCGCATCTTACCCAATGATTGCGAGAATGATTTCCAGAAGAAGCTCACCGGATCTTTTTACGGGAAAACATGTTGAAGACAACAGAAACTATGCCGCTATGCTACGTCGTACTATGGACCATGTGAATGTGGGAGGACACACGGTCATCTTGACTCCTGGCAGATATAATGCAGCTTATTTTGAACACTCGTATCTTGCAGAAAAGACAGGTGCGCATTTGGCTTCTGGACACGAGCTGATAGTTGAAAATGATCACTTGTATTTTATTGATTATTCTGGACGTAAAGAGAGAGTAGGAGCTGTATACAGACGAATATCAGATGAATATCTTGACCCAATGACCTTTAGGAAGGATTCAGTAATTGGCATTCCTCACATTTTTGATATTTACAGAAAGGGAAATGTTGCACTTATCAATGCACCAGGAAATGGTGTGGCTGATGATAAGGGAATATATTATTTCGTTCCAAAGATGGTGAAATATTATCTGAATGAGGAGCCAATTCTTAATAATGCCCCAACCTATCTTCCATACTATGAAGAGGATATGAAGTATGTGCTGGAGAATTTTGACAAGCTAGTTTTAAAGGATGTGGCAGAGGCTGGTGGTTACGGAGTAGTGTTCGGCAGCAAGATGGGTTCAGAAGAAAAAGTAAACTTCAAGGAGATGTTGAAGAGTGAGCCTAGAAGATTTATTGCACAGGAGGTTATAGATTTTCTGGATATCGATATCATGGAAAAATGCGAGCTTCTCCCAAGAAAAGCGGACTTGAGAGCCTTTGTACTTATGGGGGATGAACCAATGGTATGGAAAAGTGGATTGACCAGATTTTCCAGAAATCCAGATTCATTTATTGTTAATTCTTCGCAGGGAGGAGGATTTAAGGATACATGGGTATTATCTCAGTAGAGAACACAGACAGATTATACTGGCTTGGCAGATATACAGAGCGAGTGTATACAACTATAAAGGTTTTTGAGGCCAGATTTGATTCAATGATTGATATTGATGATTTGGAGTACGAAAAGTTCTGTGAAAGTCAGGATATTCCAAACATCTACAAGAGCAAGGAGGATTTTGTTGCTCGATATTGCTTTTCTTTGGAGGATGAGAATTCAATCTTTTCTAACCTGATGAGGGCCTATGATAATGCGATTGTGCTAAGGGAAGAAATCGGAAGTGAATCCCTTTCATATATCCAATTGGCGGTATATGCCATGAATCAGGCGGCAATTAACAAATCACCATTAATTGGCTTGCAGCATGTGACGGACAATATAGCTGCATTCTGGGGAATGGCGGATGATGACATTGAGGAGTCCTCAATACGGAACATGATACGCGTTGGTAAGCTTGTGGAACGAATTGATTTATATTCACGACTAAAAGTATTTCCGGAGAGGATTCGTAAGGAGACAAGAAGACTTACTAATCGTATCGATAAAAGCACCATGCGATATGACAGTACAAGGATGGCACACATTAATTATCTGGTCCAGTTGGATGATATGCCTTATGAAACGTTAACAGATGAGATTGAACAATTGGTAGGTGAGGAGCTTTGAAAAAGCTACAGTTTGGCTATCATATGAAGCTTACTTTTAGTGACTACGTAATAAATCATAGATTTTCACTAAAGTGTGTTCCACATGATAATGATTTACAAAAAATCGAAAATATGTCGGTGGAGGTATATCCAGATAATGTGATCAGTGAGGATGAGGATTCCTACGGAAACATTACCTTATTCGGATATACAAATGAGCTCCATAACAGTTTCGGATTTGATGTAAATGGAATTGCCATAACTGGCAGAGAAGAGTACGAGAAAGCAGATGAACTTCACAAGATAGGTATATTCAAATATCAAACGCCAAAGACAAAGCCAGGACTTAGGACTTTGGAGTATTATCAGAAGCTTGATTTGAAAAGATTTGATTCAGCTCTTGATAAGGCATCAGCCATTATGGAAGAGTTAAGTAATTCTTTTCAGTATGTGCAAGGGGTTACAAATATGGCTACAACCTCGGAGGAGGCACTTACTGGCGGGAGCGGTGTTTGTCAGGATTATGCACATATCATGCTTTCTCTTTGCAGAATGGAAGGTATACCGTGTCGCTATGTTGCAGGCATGATGATGGGCGAGGGACTATCACATGCCTGGGTAGAGATATGGAATGACCGAAAATGGCTAGGGTTTGATCCAACCAATTATAAGCTTGTGGGAGATGAATATATCAAAATATCTAACGGAAGAGATTCAGAGGATTGTCTTGTAAATCAGGGGATATTCACCGGAAATGTAACTCAGATTCAGGACATCAATGTGGTTGTGAAAGAGGTTTTTGATGAAGGAATTGTTGGAATCAATTGAAGATGTAGTGAGGCTGTCGCTTCCTGTGGATGAGAGATTCGTAATTACGAAGCATAGATTCATGGCTGACAGGAAGAAGAGACAGAAAAGAATATGCATAGTGAGCGGAATCCATGGGGATGAATTGGAGGGACAGTATGTGTGCTATGAGCTATCTAGGAGGATTAGGGAGCAGGTTGATAGCTTAAACGGCATAGTAGATATATATCCGGCGATGAATCCCTTTGGAATTGATTCCATTACAAGAGGAATTCCAGCTTTTGACCTGGATATGAATAGAATTTTTCCAGGCAATCTGGATGGAGATATGAATGAGTATCTGGCATACAAAATTATTGAGGAACTGGAGGGAGCAGACCTTGTAATAGATATTCATGCCAGCAATATTTTCCTTACAGAGGTTCCACAGATTCGTATAAACGAATTGAATGCTGATGTACTTGTACCTATAGCAAAGAAAGCAAATATGGATTTGATATGGGTACATGGTGCCAGCACAGTTTTGGAATCTACTCTTGCCTATTCACTTAACAGCAAAGGAACGAAGACCCTTGTTGTGGAAATGGGGGTGGGTATGAGAATTACAGAAGAGTATGGTAATCAATTGACTGACGGTATATTTTCTCTCATGAAGGAGCTGGGAATATGGACGGGAGCAGTTCCTGATATGAAAGAAGCAATTGTTGCCTATGATGCAGATGGCGATGATGTTTGTTATTTGAACGCGCCTTGTTCAGGTATATATATGAAGGAAAAGAAGCATGGAAGTGTGGTAGAAAAAGGAGAATTAGTAGGAAAGATTGTTAATCCGTTAAGTGGAGATGTAATAGCAGAAATCAAAGCACCAGAAAAGGGGATGATTTTTACAGTTAGAGAATATCCTGTGGTGGAGGAAGGTTCGCTTATGGGAAGAATTCTCAAGGAAAAGGTAATATTGGAGAATCAGGTATGAGAGAAGAGGTTATATATTCATTTAAGGGATTATACAGAGACGCTTTCAGAGTAAAAGGCTATGTTTTTGGAGAAGGTGAAAAGACAGCCTGTATCGTTGGTAGCCTACGAGGAAATGAATATCAACAGGTGTACGTGTGCAGTTTGTTGATAAAGAAACTGAAGGAACTAGAAGAGTGTGGAAAGATTTCCAAGGACAAGTCCATCATGGTAGTGCCCTGTGGAAATCCTTATTCCATGAATATAAAGAAACGATTTTGGAGTATTGATAATACTGATATAAACAGAATGTTTCCTGGATACGAAAAAGGGGAAACAACACAGAGAATCGCAGCAGGAATATTTGAGCAGATAAAAGACTATAAGTATGGAATCCAGTTTGCATCCTTCTATATGCCGGGACATTTTGTGCCCCAGGTAAGGATTATGAAAACTGGAAATGAAAATGTAGAGATGGCCAAGGCGTTTGGATTACCCTTTGTAGTTGTCCACAACCCAAGACCCTATGATACAGCAACCCTAAACTACAATTGGCAAATTTGGGACACCGAAGCCTTCTCTATTTATACATCCAGTACGGAAAAGATAGATAAGAAGAGCGCTAAAACTGGCGTGAACGCTGTGTTGAACTTCCTGGCAAAAGAAGGAGTTATTGATTATGAAAGTACAGAAGGATGTGTTTCAAAAGTCATAGAAAGTGACAAATTTATAAGTATCAGAACAGCTAATGCTGGATTTATGGAACCACTAGTTCAGGCTGGTGATGTAGTAATCAAAGGGCAGGTGATGGCGTATGTTACCAATCCATATACTGGAGAAGTTATTCAGACGGTGACTGCAAGTACAGACGGGATCATAGCTTTTGAGTACGATAGTCCGATAGTGTATCAGAATACAGCGGCTTTTAAACTTATTCCATTATCATAAAAAAGAAGGAGATAAAGGAAAAATTAAGTTGTTAAGGCAAATTTGGAAGGGCGTGAATGCTCGGAATTGTTGGATATAGATCCTTACATTTATCAAGATTTCAAAATGGATTGGTGGACTAGAAGAATTGAAGAAGCTTAAAGAATTAAACTTAGAGTTTCCAAGAATTGGAATGCGAATAATAAAATCAGCTATAGCAGTTCTACTCTGCTTTATAGTGGATTATTATAGAAATGGGGCAGGAATTGTTTTTTACTCACAGCTTTCTGCTCTTTGGTGCATGCAGGCAACCAGGGAAAGCA
>JAEEGI010005923.1_pt1 | contig 27818 bp, 21 predicted proteins | sample 8958751 | NCBI WGS metagenome assembly JAEEGI01 (sample SAMN16246545, study PRJNA631951) | gut metagenome | biome: gut microbiome; feature: rumen; material: KS-attached | host: Bos | place: Iran: Karaj | collected 2018-10 | reverse complement strand
AGCATTGGCTCCATGATGTTTTATTACACTCAGCTACCGCCTGTGGCGATGTATCTTATTCTTATTGTAGCGGTTTTCACCCTGTCGCCACTGATTTACGAAACCCTCCGGCGGATTCCGTTTGTGCGGTGGTGTGTGTTGGGGGAGAAGAAAAGTAAAGTAAATAAATAATTGATATACAATGACAAGCAAAGGTTCAAACAAACACACTCTTCGCTGGATACTGATTGTGTTGCTCGCCATTGCACTTTGGGGCGTTTTCGCTTGGGTGTATTTCTACGGATACTTCGGCGGCTTCACGAAAGTAAAACCAATTGATACCGAGGAATTTGCGAAATACGCAGGCGACATCTCCGACATCACCATCCCCGATTCCGTCCTCGTCATCGGATTGGGCGAGGCCACGCATGGCAATGTCGAGTTCCAGCAGCTCAAGCTGGATGTTTTCAAACTGATGGTCGAGAAATACGGTGTGCGTGCGTTTGCGCTGGAGGGCGATTACGGCGGCTGCGAGGCGGTCAACCGCTATATCCACGGCGGTCCAGGCACGGCACAGAAGGCGGCCGCGGCCATCGGCTTCCCCATCTATCGAACCAAGGAGATGGCGCAGCTTATTGACTGGATGCGCAATTACAACGCAACGGCAAAAGAAGGCGAAGACCTTCGCTTCTACGGCTTTGACATGCAAATTTACGAAAACAACTATAGGTACCTGTTAGAGGCTGCCAAGACATACGCGGTGCCGACGGAAGAATTGGAGCAGTTATGGGACAAGCAGGAGGGCAAATACTCAGCCTCCTACACTGCCAATCAAAAAGCGAAAGTGATAGAAAAAGTACGACAGGATTTGCTGCAGTTGAACGACTCGACAACGGCGCAGGCGGTGCATTTTGCGGATATACTGCTCCAGAATATCGCATTAGGGAAAGTGATGGACGACATGTCGAAAGGGGTTGTGCTGCGAGATTCGCTGATGTTCGTGAACACGCACTGGATTATGGAGCAGGAAGAGGCCCGTGGCAACAAATGTATTTTTATCTCAGGGCATAACGGGCACATCCAGCGTGTCCACGACTATGGGAAGGACGGGAAAGCCATGGGAGCGCTTTTGTCTGACGAGCTCGGCAAGGCTTATTTCGTCATCGGTACCGATTTCTACAAGGCAACGGTCAGTCTGCCGAAAGGAAAGAGCGGTAAGCGGCGCAACCACACTTTCTTCTCGAAAGATCCATTGGCCGAAGCTGCCAAAAAATGCGGATATGAGACTTGCTGGCTTGATTTTTCGAGAATCCCGGACAGCACCACGCTCAAACATCAGATTGCGGAATACACGTGGATGGGTGACGTGGGCGAAGGTTACTCGCCACTCATGGCCATTTTCCCACAGGCCTATCGCGACTGGGTGTCTCCAACGTTGCTCTACGATGGGGTGATTTTCGTGACTGACACGCACCCGATAGCGGTTCTCAAGGAAACAGAGCCGTAATCTTAACCAACAACCACCAACAGCGAAGCTCATCAACATTCACTTAAAATATGAACTGGACCATCATCATCATCGAAACCCTCGTTATGACCGCCGCGTTCACGGCTTTGATTCTGATTCCACTCGTGAAGAACCCCGTGTGGTGGATTCACGACTATCCGGAAGACATCCAGGAGGAGTACTTCAAGACACACGAGCGCGTGCCGTCGAAGTTCTTCTCCAAGACCGTGTTGCTCAAGAAGGGCTTTGCGCTGCTCGTCACCCTGGCTGTGATGCTCGGGCTGATGAAGCTGGCCGGCGCCTACAACTTCTGGTCGGCATTCGCGCTGAGCTACGGCATCTGGCTCGTCATCGACTGGTACGACTGCTTCTTTCTCGACTGGGTGCTCTTCGCCAATATGAAGTCCGTGCGCCTCCCCGGCACCGAACACATGGACGCGGCCTACCATCAGAAAAAGTACCACTTCGTGCAGTCGCTGTGGGGAATGCTCATCGGACTGATCCCGTGTTTGATCGGGGCGGGGGTGTATGCGTGGTTGTTTTGTTGATGACATCTCCATATTTTGTGTATCTTTGCCGCTTGAAAATATAGTAGAATGAAAAAATCATATAAAACAAAAGAAAAGAAACTTCCAGAAGCAGCGGAACCATTTGTTGCCTATAACAGGGGATCAAAGTTTGCTCCAGATGTTGTATCGAATGGTCCCAATGATTATTTGACATTGGAACAATTCGGTGAATTTTTCCATCAAAAGTTGGATGATTGCTATGAGAAGTTACATAATACTTGTCAGTAAAGGGGCATTATCCGACCTTGATGGTATCGCACAATATGTGTCCAGCCTTCACAGACCAGAGAGTGGTCATAAGTATGTTAACAAGATACTCGGACGATTAGCATCTCTCAGCTTTACGGCGGATATATTCCAAACTAGTCGATTTGCTATTGCCAAAGAAATACACCCGATGGCCAAAACAATGTCTATCATCAATCATCGTTGGACTGTTATATTTCACACCACAGATGACAATGTGATAATAGATAGGATTATTCCATCGAAAATGATGGTTCGGTAAGTTTGTTTTAAAGCCTCAAATCAAAACTATGACAAAAAATCGGATTATACAATGCGTACTAGCATTGATTCTCGGATGCTTTTTTGTTTTCGCAGCGAGCTCATGCTCAAAGATCAAGCATGAATGGGCAAATTTCTGGAATGGGAATGCTCAAGAATGCAACATTGGCGACTTGTATCCGGAATTGGCTAATCACAATTGTGTCGGGGCAAGGGAAAATGGGTTATTTTACAACTACTGGTTCCGATACAAAGCGACACCTGAAGAGGTTGAGACCGCCCTCCTGGCCAAGCCTTGTCATTATACAGAGATTGTCCCAGACAGCACTCTAAGGCCTTGTCGTAGAGATGAGATTGAACAAAGATTCGGTTCACTGCCACAAGCCTATTTCGCCGTGTTCATCGAATGGAAAGTAGCACCGGAAGACCATCTGCTATATTATCGCTGTACCCGCACCTCGTTAGATCACCTGCTCGTTTTTGACACGGTGTCGGGATATGTCTATCACAAAATCAGCGAGTTCCGCGAGTGACATACTTCTGTGGTCTTTTTTTTGTGCAGACACGGGCGATGCGCAGGGATGAATTGTCCGCTATATATAAACCGTATTGCCGCATTTTGTGTACTTTTGCCGTTTGAAATAATATTGGTATGAATAACAAGAGAAAAATATTAATAATCTTCTCAGTTTTAGCTTTTATCGCCATCGTTGTTTTAGAAGTCCTAATGTGTATTGCCGCATTAGTTGATGGCAAATATTGTCTGACTGAATCCAATTACTATCATCACATTTACAGTCTCTTCATCTCTCTTATTGTTAGCAATGTGCTGATTGTCATTCTGTTTATCTGCCTAATGAAAAAAAAACGAAACGCTGGCAACAATTAACACTGATATTACATTGTATAATTAATCCATAATTGATGCTCAAACTCGAAAAATTTCTGACCCTTTTCATCGGCATCGGCGCAATTGGCGGCGCCCTGATGATGTGGATTGACCCTACGGGCGTAGCGTGGGGCGGCGAGCCACTGTTAGAGATGCTGCGTGACAAGATGCCCTGGCCGGACATCTTCTTCCGCAACTTTATTCCCTCAGGCTTCGTGCTGCTGTTCCTGAACGGTATTACCCAATTGGCAGCAGTGTATCTGCTCTTCAAGAAGCACCCGCTCGCGCACTGGGCGGTCCTCGTCTGCGGCATCATCTTGATGCTCTGGATTGTCCTCGAATGGTGGGTCTGGGGCTTCAACGCCATCAGCAACCTCTATTTTGTGCTCGGGCTGGTGGAGGTCGTGGCGGCATTGTATATGTTTAAAAACCAAAAATAGAAAAGTAAATGAAACTTGATTGTCATTTAGGGAGTTTTTATATTTTTGCCGCCTCAAAATAATGTTCTTATGAAGAAAATGAATATCCCTTTGATGGGCACCCTGTTGATACTGTCCATCGTGGTTTGCCCAATCCTCTATTTCACTGTGGGTCCCACATTGGATGAGGCGCAGTTGGAAGTGCTTAAGATTCTGGGCATCATCGTGTCTTGCAGCGCTGCGTTCTGTTTTGTCGTGGGCGAGCTCACCGGAAACAATAGCCAAATGGACAAACTCTGGAGTCTGCTCCCTATCGTTTACACGTGGGTAATTGCCGTCAAAGGCGGTATGAGCGCCCGCTTGGTGGTGATGGCTGTCCTGGCCACGCTTTGGGGCCTCCGTCTCACTATGAATTTCGCCCGCAAAGGGGCATACAAACTCAAGTTCTGGGAAGGGGAAGAGGACTACCGCTGGGCCATTCTCCGCTCCGGTCCTCCTTTCCAAAAGCGCTGGGTTTGGGCGTTGTTCGACCTCTTCTTCATCTCCATATACCAAAACGTGCTGGTGCTGATGACCACTTTTCCTGCATTGGTAGCTATGGGCTCCGACAAACCTTTCGGTTGGCTGGATGCCGTCGCCACAGTGCTGATGTTAGGGTTCATCATCTGGGAGACCGTCGCTGACGAGCAGCAATGGAAATTCCAGACCCGCAAGTGGGCGATGATCAAAGAGGGGAAAAAGTTGGAGGAATTACCCGCTCCATACAACAAAGGATTCAACACCACGGGCCTTTGGGGACGGAGCCGCCATCCCAACTATTTCGCCGAACAGTCCATCTGGGTGTGCTTCTACCTCTTTTCCATCGGCGCCGGAATCGGCATCCTCAACTGGAGCGTGATCGGTGCGCTGCTGCTCGTGGTCCTGTTCCAGGGAAGTTCGTCGCTGGCGGAAGAGATCAGCGGCGGAAAATATCCTGAATATGAGAAATATTGCCAGAGCGTTCCGCGTTTCTTTCCCGGCAAGAAATACGAAATGTAAATGCCGTGAAGACAAGTGAATTTAGTTGCTTCTGTCCATATAGTATGGAAAATACAATTGGCTATCGCACGACCGTCACGGTTAGTGGGGCGCTGTGCCCGCGGAACTCGGGCGCGTACATACACTCCACCGTGGCCAGGCCGTTCAGGAAAGTGCCGAGTTGGGTGGCCAGCAACGGGTAGTCGATGATGTGCGTCCCCTGCGGCATACGGTCGAAGAAGAAGTCGGTGGCGGCGTCGTGCGGGACCATCGTGTAAGAGAGCGGGCGCTGGTACACGTATTGCGTGTGGCTGCTGACTGGCTCGAAAGCGGCGGCGCGACTGTCTTTCAGGTGCACATACTCCAAATCGCGGTCGGAGGTGATGATGAGTCGGACCGTCAACTTCTCGCCCAAACGCGCGGGATTGTCTTCAGTCACGGGTACCAGTTGTATGCCTTCCGGACCAGGTACCTCGTGGTACAGCTTCCGCTGGATGCGGAGTCCCGTGGCGGATTCGGACACCTTGGCGATATCCTCCACGTACTGCCAGTAGCAGGCTCCGAAGACGAAATGGGACGTGTCGGCGGCAACTGCAATATCCGCCAACTTCGGTGTGATGTCGCCCTCCGTCCACGATTTTGTGAAATAGCCGGTGCCGGGAACAGAAGTGGTTTCCCGCGCAGGCACGAACTGCGCATCGCCGACACGCAGTGTGGTGTTGCTCTCCGTGTTGAGCACGTTGGCATCGCCCATCATCAGCGCGAAGATGGCCTCCGCAGTGGCTTTCGTGTTTGACCATCCCTGCTGATGTTTTTGCATCAACAGCCACTGCTTCATCTGGTCCAATTCCTGTTTCTTAGGTGAAATAATGTTAAAAGCTTCAATCAGGACGGCCTGCCGCTCAATGGGCGCCTGATACCAACGGTAATATCTCCCGTTGTATTCCTTTCCCCAGAACATTCCCTCCTCGCTGCTCGTAATCGCCTGCTGCCGAATGCGTTCCATAATGCGTTGCGCTTCGTTTGTGCGCCCTAAGCGGTGCAACACGAGTCCAGTTTGGGCTTGCTGCATCAGCGGCTTGTCCCGCACATCGGCGGTCAACAGGGAGAGCAGGTTTTGCACGTAAGCTTGCGACAGCCACGAAGAGTCGGCGCCGTACCAAGTCCTTGCGTAAAGGTACTGGATATCCTCTTCCGAGAAGCGGAAATGCTTTTGTGGGGATAGGTCTTTCTGATATTCAGTGAATTTGTGCTTTTGATAAGTGTCCAGGCACTGGATGGCCTTGCGCATAACCTTTTCCATATCGGGAATCTCCACACCCAGTGACTTCAGCTTGGCATAGCCGGCCACCAGATGGCTTGTGATGTAGGGCGAGAAGAAACTCTTTCCGAACCAGGCGAAACCGCCATCATCCATCTGGTTGTTTTTCAGTTTTCGGGCAATGGCCTCCATCTCCTTATCCAGTCGGCTGGTTTGGAATAGCTTCGCCATTTGTTGCATACGGGCATTTTCCCGTTGCGCGTCCATCACCCACGGACTTTCCGATAACAAGATGCTCTTGAGTTGCTCGTTCTTAAACAGTTGGGATTCAACACCCTGCATTGTCGTATCGTTAGCCCATTGGGCATACACCTTCTCGATTTGCGGGAACTGCGTCACGATGTGCCGTGCAAGCGCGTTGGCGTACAGTTTGGAGAAGAGCTGCTCGTTGCACTCGTAGCGGTAGGTCATCAAATACTGCAACGACTGGATGGCCGTCCACGACGGGTTGGCGGTAATCTCCACCGTATAGTTGTTGGAGTGTAAGGTCGTGCTTTGATTGTCTTTCAAATTCTCGAATGTCAGCGTTTTGTCTTGTCCTGCAGGAATCACAAAGCGCATTGACTCGGTCACGGCGGTACGGTTGCTCAGCACAGGCAGCACGGCCTCCATCCCGTCGGTGTAGTGGCCCGACTGTGCCGTAATCCGGTACGCGACGACGGTGAGGTTTTGAGGCACCACCATACGCCAACTCACATTGGTGGATCTTTCTGCCCTGCATTGGAACTCCTTTTCGGGTGTATCGTCCAATAATAAGGGAATCAAGTTGTTGGTCTCGGGGTTGAAGAATTCGATACGGACGGTCCCGTGCAGGAGAGTGTCCGTGACGTTGGTGATTTTGGCTTGGAACATCAGCGTGTCGCCCTCGCGGAAGAAGCGCGGCGCGTTGCTCTGGATCATCAGCGACTGGCAGGAGGTGGCTGACAGGGAGTTAAAAACCGTTAATCCCTTGCGCGTGTGGCCATACAGGTTCATCTGCCATTCGGTGAATTGGTCGGGTATGGTGAAGACCATCCGCACGCGCCCCTCCTTGTCGGTGCGCAGGGCTGGCTCGAAAAAGGCTGTCTCCGTGAAATTCTTACGGATATAGGTGCGCGTTGGGGGCACGATGTGTTCGGTGTCGTTTGAAAGTTCCTCGGCCCCGGCAGATTCTTCGTTATCCCGCACCCTTACACCGTCCACGACGGTCTTGGTGCCATCTGAACGGTTTCCTCGCACAGTGGTGGTTTCATTCAAGGACGATACCCCCTCCAGATTGCTCAAGGCGGAAGTTACAGACCTTCCGGGTGTTGTGCGGATATCTTCCCCACGGACACGCCCTCTGGAACTGGTGGCATCTGGTGTGAATTTGGGCCATACCGACCGCATTTTCAAGGCCGGACCATCCTCTATGCTGCATTCTATTATAGGTTTCAGTGTCGGTTGGGCTGTTTCGGAGGTGTTTTGCAAACCAAAACCGTGATAGCTTCCGTGGAATTTTTTGCGGTTGTATAGTTTCAGCCATTGCTGCTGCCACCAAGTCAAGTCCTCAAGTCTGTTACTACGCTGCTTGATTTCCAACGGGGGCATATCCAAACCGTACAGGCTTTTGTCCAGCATCCAGGCCAGCACTTCTGTGTTCGGGTGGCGGTCCCTGGCATCGGAAATCTCCACCTCCCACTTGCATTCTTGTCCGGGCTGGACCCGGCTATTCCAATGGATGATGTTGACATTCAGATTGTTGAAAAGGTTTGATGTGAAATGCTCTTGACTTTTGGTCAATTTTTTCCCTATAGAATAATTGTGGCTATCATTGAATAATTGGCTGTTTTTATAGCAGAATGCCCTTATTTTAAGATAACCGGTGTTCCGGAGCCGCAAAGTGAACGTGTCCAGATTGTTGTTTAGATGGAATTTCTTGATCTTTTGCAGATTATGGCTTGTCTGAAAGCAAAGCGTTACGTAGGAGTTTTCCAATGTGGAGCCGATTATCACAGGAATCTTGTTTTTTCGAAAGAGGCTTTTGCTTCCTGCATAATCTGAAACACTTGTCCGTGTTTTCCTGTCTGGAATCTTCGCTTCGCTTTGTAATATCTCAATATGCAAAGGATTTTGGGATGGTATGTCCTGTTTGCCGGAGTGGATTATACGGAAAAACCGTGTCTCTTTTGCGGTATAAAGGGAATCCTCAAGTTGGTATTCAAATTTGTAATAACCTGGAGTCCATTTTGATATGTCAACCATCAACAGACTGTCCGGATAGAAATAGCGTGTGTCTTGCCATACGGTATCCATCACGTCCCAATGGGCGGGATTGTCCCCGTCGCGTCGGTCATAGTAGTATTCGGGAAAATATTGCCGGTACTGGGCCTCCGTGTAGAGCGGCTCTTCCGGAATGGGATGGTAAATACCGGATTTGTCGGGCATCCGAAGCCGAAAGGCTGTGACTTTAACGGGCACGTTCACCCTTTTCTGGAAGATGTCGCGGGTAATTACCACCGCGGAAAGCGTGTCTTCAAGCCACTGGTTGACCGTTTCCTGCATTTGGATTTCAAATTGAAACGGTTTCCAGTTGATATAAATGCTCTTCTTGGCCGTGTGGGTCTCGCCGTTGACATCGGTGACCACCGCCTCCACATCCGTTCTCGCTGCCCCTGTGTAATCCAAATTCGAGAAAACAAACGAGAAGCAGCCTGAAGCATCTGTTTTCAAGACCTCTTCGTAAAGATGAACCTCCGCATTTTTGCCATAACTCTCGGTGCGCAGGCGCAAAGTCACATCGGCCCCGATGAGCGGGAAACCGGCATACGAAACCGCACTGCCTTTGACAAAAACGGAGTCGTGATGCCACTCGTTTTCTGGCATATCCATAAGTTTAACATAGTACGAGGGCAATTTGTATTCCTCCGCCGTGACAATTTCTGCCTCATACCATCGCCAATTGTTTTCCTTGGAGCATCGTATAGTATAGGAGCCAGGCTGATTGGGCAAAACGAATTTTCCCGAAACGCTGCCGAACTTCGACACGAGCAGGTGAAGGGTCTCAAGCCGTTCTTTGCCGATTCTTTCCAGGCTCACCTCCACTCTGCCTCGCTTGAGCGGTTTGCCGTTTTTCTGAAGAATGGCTTTGAAATAAACGGTCTGTCCGGGACGGTACAGCGAACGGTCGGTGATGATTTGGACTGTATGCCGGGTGTCGTCATCGAATCGTCTTGCGCGCCAATAAATGTATTTGTATGGATGCCAGCGACCTTCCGGAATCTCTATCTCCGCACGATAGCAGTCGTTATGGTCTGGGAGAGAGATGTTTATATCTGCAAGAAAATCATCATAATAGTGGCGGAGATGGTCTTTTATACGAGTGTTCGGTATGAGAATCCGGCCGTACTTGTCGGTCCGGCGTTTGATGGTGACCGACCTTTTTACTGCGCTGCTGACAAAAAAGTCTGTGCTCAGGGAGGCCTTCCGATGGGTTATCGGCTTGCCGGTTTGTGCGTCGGATGCGAAAAGAGTTATCCCGTCGGGCCGCTCGATTTGCGTCCATTGCACTGACGAGACGATCATCGGGAAGACGCAGAGACAGTTGTTGGAGTCGGGCACTGCCCCGTTGTGCAGCACCACCGTGTATTTTCCGTACGGCAAAGAGTCGATCCAGAGGTCGGTGGAGGCGACCTCGCCGTGAACCGGGTTCAACCGGTATTGCTGTTTTTGCACGCACTCGCGGAAATGCTCCCGGAAACAGGCAGAGAAGGGTGACACCGTCTTCTGCTCATTCCGATAGGAGGTGATGATGTTGTCTGTCTTATATACAGAAAGATAGAGCGTGTCAATGTTCTTGTATCGGATGGGAATGTCGATTTTGCGGCGTGGGAACCGGTTGGTGTTTTGCGTCACCAATTGCACACGGGGCTCGGTGAGCTTGTCCAAAAGGCAACGGGCGTTCTGCGGAATCGGCGTCTTGTCATTGGGCAGGGCGGACAATTCCTCCAAGATTTGCCGGCAAGGCGTATAGAACTCAGGATGCGTCTGGTGATGAAGGTAGAGGAAGACCGCCTTCTGGTATCTCAAGGATATGTCATAGGGGTATTCCCGTTCCAGCCGCTCCAACTCCTGCCAATAGGGTATGCTGTCCCAAAATCCTGTAACGGGGCTTCCGATATTATGGCGAAGATTCAGTAACTGGAGTTCGTAAAAGAGAGCGGCTTGGGGACGATTATCGGCATTGTGCCGCAGGATGGCTTTCGGCAGCAGCGTGTCCAGCAGACTGTCCACCAGAAAAGGGTAGGGACAGTCAAGGATGTCCATCAGTGCCAGATCGAAGAGAACAGGCTGCCAGCACAGGGATTCGGTGGGGGCGTACAGCAGGAAGGAGAATGGTGTAGCCGAGATGTCCCCATATTCCAGCAGTTGTGATAGTCCCTCTGCATAATAGCGTTTCGCCGCCGCTCTCTTCTCCGCATCGCTCCATTCATCATATTGCGACAAATCCGTTTTTCCGGAAGAAGTTGTGTTGTTATAATCAAGATCGGATATTATTTTGTTCGCTATCAAATAGTGGTATAGTCCTTGATAGGGTTGCGGCGAAGTTTTCCGGAGACCGTCGAGGTAGAGCAGGTGGCTTTTCGTGGCCAAAATGCTGTAGCCGTATTGAACCCGTAGCATATAGCGCTCATAGTTTACCCTGAAAAGTTGCAGTTCGTTGTGCTCCTCGAAAGCAAGTCCCGAAATCTTATCGAGCATCTTCTGCGCATCTTGGAAATAGCTGTGGTCAGCCTGCTCATATTGGCTCCACAGGGAATTGTAGTCTGTGGTTTGGGCAAAAGTGGCGGTTCCAAGAAGCAGGAACAGACAAGCGAAAAGTGCGTATATGGGATTTGTTTTTTTCATCGTCTTGAATTATTCAACCGAGCGCAAAGATACAAAAAAAATGTACTTTTGTACAATGTGTAAAAACCATATTGATTTCTATATAAAATATTGAAAATAAGAAATTTGAACGTTTTGAGAATGGTAAACTATAATCCTTTTTCAATGAAAAAAATAGGTTTCTGCATTCTGTTGTTGGCTACAGTTCGACTTGCCGCCCAAGGTTCCCTCAGCGGGATTGTCATCAGTCCTTATGGGGATGCTGAGCACGGTGTTTCTGTAGAACTCTTTACCAATAATGGCGACCGTTTTGATGACAAGATTGACACAGTGGTTGCGCAAACCCTGACCGATAAAACGGGTTATTATAAGATAGAGGGAATTGCCCCGGGCACGTATGCTGCGCGGTTCAACAACAACCAAGGCGACAGCAATTGTATTACAATGACTGTGATTGGTGTGAAAATCGCAGATGGTAACGTGCCGTTGGATGTGAGATTGGTACAAAGATGTACTGCGTTTGGGCCACCTCCTGTATGCATTCAAAAAAAACCTCTTGTATGCATTCATAAAAAAAAGTACACCACCCGCATAATAACAGTGCAGTTGAAAAAAGAACCCGAATCCAAAGTGATGGCGAAGGTTGAATTTGAGATTGTTTCGACCGGGGAAAAAAGTTTTCGTTATGCCTACGGCTACCCTGTTGTCACGCAATACTTCCCTGCCGGTACGGGTCGGGTGCGGGTTCGTGTTTACGAGCATCTGGATGAAGACCTATGGCTTCTGGTAAAGATGTACGTCACAAGACCTCGCATCAAAAGGTCAAGTTTTATCGGGTAATTGGAAACGTGTTGTTCATCATAAGGCGGCTTGCTGTCGGATGTTGACGTAAACCAATGAACGGCCATCCAAAAAATAGTGTATTTTTGTGCGGTAATTTTTATTTTTTTATTTTAAAATAACCTATTGAATATGAATAAGATTGTGATGATAACGGGTGCCACGAGCGGTATTGGTCTCGGTTGTGCCAGAAAATTCGCCGCTAATGGTGACAAGTTGATCCTGACGGGTCGTAACGAGCAGAAATTGGAAGAGATCCGCAAGGAACTGTCCGACAAGGGCACGCAAGTGTTGACACTGCTCTTTGACGTGCGCGATCGCGAACAGGCCACTCGCTGTGTCAACGGCCTGCCCGACGAGTGGAAGGAAATCGACGTGCTGGTGAACAACGCCGGACTGGCTCTCGGTCTGGAGCCCGAGTATGAGGGCAGTTTCGAGGACTGGGAGACGATGATTGACACCAACATCAAGGGGCTGCTGACGATGACGCGCCTTATTGTGCCGGGGATGGTGCAGCGCGACCGCGGGCACATCATCAACGTCGGCTCGGTGGCGGGCGACGCTGCCTACGCCAATGGCAACGTATATTGCGCTACTAAGTCTGCAGTGAAGACCATCACCGATGGATTGCGCATCGACGTGGCTGGCAGTGCTGTCCGGGTGACGAACCTCAAGCCGGGACTGGTGGAGACGAACTTCAGCAATACCCGTTTCCACGGCGACACGGAGCGCGCCGCCAATGTCTATAAGGGCATCAAACCGTTGACCGGTGATGACATTGCCGATGTGGCCGTCTATGCCGCCAACGCACCTGCTCACGTGCAGATTGCCGAGGTGCTTATCCTCGCCACTCATCAGGGCAGTGGCAGCGTTATCGTGCGGAAATAACCCACCAGGGAGCGACACTGCTTTTTTTTTCGTCTCCTTGAATCACTTTGATGATTGCAAAATCCTGCAGGCGAGACGCGGGTTACTTAATATTTGACGATTTTGCGTGTCTCGATTCCTTTGTCGGTGACAAGTCGAAGGATGTATGTCCCTGCACTATAATTTGATAAGTCAACGGAAAATTCTCTTTCGCCTACGTTTTTATGGAGAAGCAATTTTCCGAAAAGGTCAAGGACCTGCAACGCTGACACAGGTTGCGATTCGGCAGAGGCTACTATTACAAAACCATCATTGTTGAAGTTGACGACATAAAAACTGGGTGTAGTCCCCTTCCCGTCGCGGAGCGGGGATGCAGCGTATGCGATTTGAGGCCTCAATGATTCGGACGGAAAATTGTATTGCGAGGCAAAGAAATGTGAGGCAACGGTACGAGCTGTTGCCTCATCCACGGGTCTTGCGGATGCGTTGCCCAACAGTATCATTACCAAGGAGAAGATAATAGAGGATTTCAATTTCATAATATAATGCATTGGGTAGTTGAGAAACAGTGTGATTATGTGTGATTAATCGCATTATGTCCTAAGAAAATAGGGTGTGAATTATGCCTTGCAAAAATACTTAAAAATAGTGTAACTTTGCCGCCAAATTCGGAAATTGATTTGCACTGATATTTATGGCACGTTTTATGAAGAATGTCCCCAAGGAAGATCTACAGGCACAAATACGCCGCATCAAGCGGTATGAGCGGATGATGCGGCAGGCGAACCGGATTCTGGCGAAGGGGGAGGCCCCCGAGGAATCGCGGACCAAGTTGCATCAGCTGTTACGCAAACTGGACGCCTATTACAGAAGCGACAGGTGGAAACGCGATTTTGCCGCTGATGAGGCGGGCCTGCTGCCGTCCGACCTGAAACGGGGCGTGCTCTCCGAAGACGGGCTCTATAACCTGCTGGAACACTATGAGCCGCAGGAATCGTGACTTGTTGCGTGCTGATGGTAACCGTTATTTTTTTTACTTTTGCGGCCTATTTTTTTAACAAATGAAAAAACTGCTGACAACCCTGCTTTTTTGCACCTTTTTTTTAGTATCCTTTTCACAATCTGAGCATTATGCCAAGCCTGCATTTCCTTATCACGCCACGGCGGAAGAACAACAGATGCTCAAGACGTGGTACAAGAATGTCAAGGACGGTCCGGCGCCCACCGCACCGGTGACGGCCATCGCCGAGTTCCAGCCGATGGGCGGCGTGATGGTTGCCTACCCGTTGGGCATCCCCGTCAATCTCGTGAGCGAGCTCTCCTTTATCACAAAAGTGAAGGTGTTGGTTTATCCTGCATCCGACAGCAACACGGTGAAGACCTTCTTCGCCGCCAGCGGTGTGAATATGGACAACGTCAGTTTCTGGGTCATCAACCACGATAGCTACTGGACACGCGATTATGGTCCTTGGTTCATCATTGACGGCAACGATAGGGTAGGGGTGGTGGACTTCACCTACAACCGCCCTACGCGCCCCAATGACGATGCCGCGTTGGTGCAAATTACCAATCTGCTGCAGATGGAACGATACGAAATGCCGATGGTGCACACCGGCGGAAACTATATGGTGGACGGCTACGGCACCGCTGCCTCCACCACGCTTTTATTGGAAGAAAACCCCAACCAAACGGCGGCATCGTTGCAGACGATGGCCAACCAGTATCTGGGTGTCAACAATTATATGCTGCTCGACGACCCGCTGGGTGACTACATCGAGCACATAGACTGCTGGGGCAAGTTTTTGGACGTTGACAAGGTTCTCATCGCGAAGGTGCCTGCCTCCGATCCCCGCTACAGCGACTATGAGGCGGTGGCCAATACCTTCGCCAATGCACTGACCCCTTGGGGAAATCACTACCAAGTGTTCCGGATCAACGCGCCGGGCCGGAACAAGACTACTCCGTTCACCAATTCGCTGATTCTGAACGACCACGTGTTTGTGCCGGTGGCTGGTACCCAGTACGATAATGCCGCCATTGCCGTTTATCAACAGGCGATGCCGGGCTATACCATCGTGCCCATTATGCAAAGCAGTTACACGCCTTGGCAAAACACCGACGCGCTGCACTGCCGCACCCACGAACTGGCCGACCCGGAAATGCTCTATATCAAGCATTATCCTTTGTTGGGAGAATATGATTTGCCGACCATCACGCCTATACATGCAGAAATCAAGGCATTAGGCGGACAGTCACTGGTCTGTGACTCTTTGCTGGTGCACTATAGTGTCAATGGTGGTCCGTGGCAAACCACGAGGCTTGAGTTGGTGGGTGGTGGGGATGCTTTCGAGGCATCCCTGTCAGGATTGCAGCCCAACGATGAGGTGGACTACTTCCTCTCCGCCCTGGACCAGTCGGGCCACCGGGAGTGTCATCCCTATATCGGTGCCGCCGACCCGCATCATTTCAAGGTGCTGACGGTGGGCGTGGAGGACGTGGCCACATCCAATACCATCGCCGTATATCCCAATCCCTGCAGCCGCTATTTTGTGGTGAACTGCCCCAAGACTGTGCAATCCATCGAGGTGTTTGACATTGCGGGCAGCCTGGTCTACAGCGCCCGTGGCAGCGACGACAAGACCATAGTCAACACTTCTGATTGGAAATCAGGAGTGTATTTGGTCAGGATTGTGGATAAGGCGGGAAACCTTTGTAACAGGAAGGTCGTGAAACGGTAAAGACAAGAAAGAATCTTACTTACTTGACAGCGATGACGTTGCCGGTCTGGATCCAGTCGGCAGCGGTCTCTATGATGTTGTCAATGCCTTGGGCGGTGGCCGAAGGATTGAGAAGCACGCGCACATCTGGCGGGACACCGTTCTCATAGTTGCCGCCGTCGTTGGCGATGGAGCGGGTGCAGCTGAAACGATAGGTCCAGCCGTTGGGCAGTGCGCCGCCGTTGGGCATTCCCATACCGCCACCAGTGTAGTCGCCAAACAGCTTCAGGTTGTCGAACGCCTGCGTGCAGACGGCGAAATAGGAGGTCGCACTGAAGGAACCGCGGTCGATGAGCACCGCCACGGGTTTGGTGTAGGGCTCTTCCAGCATACATTTGGCAGGGGCATAGACGGGCTTGGCAGCCTCGAAATCGTTGTGCCCGGGACCTGACTTGTGCTGCACGGTATAGACTTGCTGCTGATGGCAGTCGAAAAGACTGAGCAGCTTGTAGATGTTTATGTCGCTTCCGCCCCCGTTCTGGCGGAGGTCGATGATGAGGCCGTCGCAATCCTTGTAGCGATCAATGAGATACTTCAGGTCGTTGTCGGAGATGTCGCTGGAGAACGATGAATAGCGCCAGTAGGCCACTTCGCCGTTGCGGATGGCGTTGTGAGCGATGCTTCCCGTGACGTGCATTTGCAGGGTGAGATAGTTCAGGAGAACAAGGTTGGCATTGTAGTTGCCCTCGGCAGCCCCCCAGTAATTGACCGTGTCGCTGGCAGATTGGTCGAAGTCGCTGAAGAGGTTGGTGTGTCCGTCGCGAAGCGTGTTGAGCATCGCGGCGCAGACGCGGAACAGGCTGTCGTCCGACATTCCGTCATACACCATTGGGCGGAACACCGTGTGGACGGAGTCCCAGTCCACTCCCTTGATGTCGAAAAAGACGTATTGTTGGTCCACTCTGTTCCAGAGATATTCAAACACGCTGACGGGGTCGCTGGGCTCGTCTTTTGTCATAAAGGCGCGTTCACAGGATACGGCGGTCAGCGCCACAAGACCGATGAGGATGATATATAGTTTTTTCATTGTCATTAAGGATTAAATGTTGAACATAAAGGAAACATAAAACGTATGGAAGGCGTTGTCATAGCGATAGACGCCTTTTTTGCCAGTGGTGAGATAGTCCCACCGGTAACCGAAAAGGATGCGGTTCTTGTTGCGCAGGTTGATGCCAAGGCCCAAGTCGGTGGTGCATCCCGGGAACATCTTGAAGAGGTTCTCGTTCGGGGCGAGGAGGGTGCCGAGGAGATTGTTGTTGTTCATCGGGTCGCGCACGTATGCAAAGCCCGGGCGTGAGGCCGAGGTGAACAGCGGCAGCGCCAACTTGAAGTAGGCTGTCATCCAAGGGTGGGTGTTGTCCTTTTTGCTGTAGGCGAAGTCGCAGGCGACCTTCCCCACGACATCGAGGTTCCCGAAAATGGAGGTGGTAATGGCGGCGTTGCCCAGTTCGGGGAGTTGCATCAGCTCCATAAACACCTCTGTGGAGGCACCTGCCCAGAGATGCCAGCGGCTGTCGGAGGGCTTCAGACAGCTGTAGAGGAACTCCAAGTTGGGTTCAATAGCCGTCATCTTACCCGAAAATTTGGAAATATTGGTCCTGATGTATGATACATCGAAATGGATATGGCAGCGCTTCCACTCGTCGGGGAATCCGAAAGTGAGGGGCGTCTGGGCGCCTTGGAACGAAAAGGGCGCGATGCTGTTGTCGTAGTGGGTGGTGCTGCCCACACCGGCACTCAGGTCCAGCCAGAAGGTGTTGTCCTTCTCCCGTGTTTTTTTTGCTTTTTTCTCCTTTTGTGCAAAGGAAACCATACTGACACCGACCAAAGCCAGTATCAGCATTGTCCTCATAAACAGTTTTTGTCTTTTCATAAAATCAGTTTTGTATAAAAAATATAGTTGTAGGATGTGAATAAAAAATCTTGGGAAAAACGGCTGCAAAAATAACATTTTTCCGTACTTTTGCAGCCTTGAAATTTCTATAAACTAATAGTTATAAAATATGAAAAAAAGATTGTTTGCAGGGCTTTTGATGACGGTGTTTTGTTTCCTCGCTGTCAGTGTTGTCGCCCAGAACTACCACAAGGAGACCTATAAGAACGACCCGATGAACGTGATCCACTATACGCTGGACAACGGTCTGCAGGTGTTCTTGTCCGTGAACAAGGATGTGCCGCGCATCCAGACCTACATCGCCGTGCGCGTGGGTAGCAAAAACGACCCTGCCGAATCGACGGGCCTTTCCCACTATCTAGAACACCTGATGTTCAAGGGCACCAACCACTTCGGCACGCTCGACTGGGCCAAGGAGCAGGTGCAGCTCAAGGAGATTGAGCGCCTCTACGAGGTCTATAACCACACCACCGACCCCGCCCAACGCAAGGCTATCTACCATCTGATTGACTCCGTTTCCTACGAGGCTTCCAAATACGCCATCCCCAACGAGTACGACAAGATGATGTCGATGATCGGTGCGCAGGGCACGAATGCCTTCACTTCCAATGATATGACGGTGTATCAAGAGGATATCCCCAGTAACGAGGTTGATCGTTGGCTGAAGATTGAGGGCGAGCGTTTCGCCAACCCCGTCTTCCGTTTGTTCCACACCGAGCTGGAAGCCGTGTATGAGGAGAAGAATATGAATATGGCCAACGACAGCCGTACCGCCTACGAGAAGATGAACGAGGCGCTCTTCCCCAACCATCCTTACGGCACGCAGACCACTATCGGTACCATCGAGCATCTGAAGAACCCCTCTTTGACGAATATCAACAAGCACTTCTACACCTATTATGTGCCAAACAACTACTGTATCGCAATGTCGGGCGACTTTGATCCTGACCAGGTCATTAAGTTGATTGACAAGTATTTCGGAAAAATCCAACCGCGCTATATCCCCGACTTTACGTACGTGAAGGAGAAACCCATCCGCGAGGTGAAGGTGGTGGATGTGTATGGCCTGGAACCCGAGAATGTGCAGATCGGCTTCCGCATTGACGCCGGTACCGGTTCCCGCGACGTGCTCCTCGCCGAGATGGCCGACGCCGTGCTGATGAACGGCTCCTGCGGTATCATCGATGAGAACATCAACCAGAAGCAGCTGGCTCAGTACGCTGCCTCCGGTGTCAGCGACCTCAACGACTACTCCTATTTCCGCCTGACCGGCAAGCCCAAACAGGGTCAGACATTGGAACAACTCAAGGATCTTTTGCTCCAGCAAATCGAGATTCTGAAGTCCGGCAACTGGGATGAGAAACTGCTTACCGCAGCCATCAACAACCGCAAGCTCAGCGATATGACCTCGCTCGAAAGCAACGTGAACCGCGGTATGAGAATGGCTTTTGCCTATATTGCACACCAGAGCTGGCAGGATGTCATCAACGAGACCGAGAATATGAGTTATGTCACCAAAGAGGATGTGGTGGACTTCGCCAGACGCATCTTCAAGAACAACAACTATGTGGTGGTCTATAAGCACCAGGGCGAACAGCGTGACGTGCAGAAGGTCGATAAGCCCGAAATCACGCCCGTTGTGATGAACCGCGATGTGGAGAGCACTTTCCTGACCGAGGTCAAGGGTATGAAGGTGAACCCCATTGAGCCCGTTTTTGTCGATTTCAACAAGGATATGCAGAAGGGCAAGGCCAATGGTAACGAGATTCTCTACGTGAAGAATGTTGACAATGGCCGTTTCAACCTGATATATCGTTACAATTATGGCAGATTATACGACAAGAAGGCGGGCGTCACCGGCGGCTTCATTGACCAGCTGGAGAGCGAGAACCGCACGCTTAGCCAAATCAACCGCGAGATGTACGACCTCGCCTGCAGCTACTATATCGGTTTCGGCGACAAATACGCCACTGTCTCCATCTCCGGTTTGAGCGAGAATATGGAGAAGGCGATGGCCATTGTGGAGGACATTCTCAACTACCCGAAAATCTCCCAGGAATCCGTCAATAACTCTATCAGTGATGTGCTGCTGTCCCGTCAGGATGCCAAATCCCGCCAGAACAGCATCTTCCAGAAAATGCTCAGCTACGCTTTATACGGCAAGGACAATGTGCGCAAGTATTTTGTCACCAACGACGAGCTGCAGAAAATCACCGCCCAGGATGTCATCAACCAGATCAAGACGATGACCTCCCAGCCGCAGCGCATCCTCTACTACGGTGACCTGAACCTTGCGGATTTGCAGAAGGTGGTGGCCGACAAGCACAGTGTGCATCCCGCCAAGAAACCCCTCAAGATGGGACCCGACTACGACTATTTGGCCACGAAGGACAACAAGGTCTATTTCGCTCATTATGACGCCAAGCAGTCGCTTTGCCGCCAGCTGAGCACCTCCGTTCCGGCCAACTGGACGTTGAGCCCGCAAATCGAGATGTACAACGAGTACTTTGGAGGCAGTATGAACTCCATCGTCTTCCAGGAGATTCGTGAGAAACGCTCTTTGGCCTATTCCGCCGCCGCCTACTATGTGGAACCCAGCGAAAAGGGCCGCCTCAACTTCAATATGACCCACATCGGCACGCAGAACGACAAGCTGATTGACGCGCTGGAGGCCTTCACTGACCTGCTCGACAATATGCCGGTGTCGGAACTCAACTTCGATCTTGCCAAGACCTCCCTCGTCTCGCAGTACCGCACGCATCGCACCCGTAAGATGAGCATTATCAATTACTATCTCTCCTGTGAGGAAAAGGGACTTAAGGCGCCCACCGACAAGAGCGACTACAACGCCATCCGCAATATGACCATCAATGATGTCACCAACTTCAACAAGAGCTACATCAAGGGCCAGAAGAGAGTGGTGGTGGTGCTCGGCAACAAGGATGAAGTGGATATGAAGGGCTTGGAGAAATACGGCAAGGTGACGATACTCTCCCTTGAGGAGATTTTCGGATACTAATTGGCTGTTGTTCGTTAGCTATTGGCCATTTGCCTTTGGTTGTTAGTTTAAGATTTAGGGACTGCGAAATCGTGAGGTTCTGCGGTCCCTTTTTCATTTCATACAATCGGCGTGCCATTTCATACAATGTGCAGCAGGAGAGTGCTTTTCGGGTGCACAGAAGTGCTATTTTTGTCGCCGTATTTTTTAATTCCGAGGCAATGAAAAAGACCATCCTGATGTGCGCCGCCGTGTTGTTGTGCCTGACCGGCTGTCGCCACAAAAACCCGAACAACAAGCTGGATAGCAGCGAAAACGCCGTCTATTTCTGGCAAACCTGGTACAGCGTCAACAATTATGAGGAACGTTTCCTCGACCAGAACCGCATCCGTACAATGTACATCCGCTTCTTCGATGTGGTGTCCGACTCGGAGTGGGGCGGCAACGACCGGTGTAGACCCGTGGCTACCATCACTATTCCCGATTACGAGTCGCTCAGCAATTTCAACGTCGTGCCGGTGGTCTTCATCACCCCCGAGGCCATTGAGGAGTATAAGTCCTTCACGGACCATATGGCGCACCGGATTTATGCAATGTGCGTGAAAAACAAAATAGAGATCAAGGAGGTGCAGTTCGACTGCGACTGGACCACAAGCACCCGCGAGGCCTATTTCCAGTTCCTCGTGGATGTGCGCAAAGAACTGAAGAACTATTTCAAGAAAAACATTGCCGTCTCCTCCACCATCCGGCTGCATCAACTGGCCCAGACCCCGCCGGCGGTCGATTACGGTGTGCTGATGTGCTACAACACCGGCGATTTCAAGGATTTCAAGACCCGGAACGCCATCCTTGACAGCAAGGATGTGCAACCTTACATCAAGTATCTCAAAGATTATGCGCTTCAGCTGAAACTCGCGTTGCCCGTCTATTCCTGGGAGGTGGAGTTTGACGCCAACAAGTCTTTTGTGCGGCTGAACCGTTACACTTCCTGCTTCGACTCGACCAGCTTGAAAAGCCTGGGCAATGGGATGTATGAGATCACCGGCGACGTTCCCGAGAACTCGGTGAAGTATATCCGTCGCGAGGTGGTGTCGGCCAAGACCATTCTGAATGTCAAGTCAATGGTGGAGAAAGAATATGGCAAAATGCCTGTTGTGCTTTATCATCTGGATTCCGTTCAACTCTCAAAATATGACAACAATGAAATCAAGGCTTTTTTTGATTAGCGGAATCCTGATACTTAGTTGCCTCACTGCCTATCCGTGTTCCTATCCCGAGCCCGTTGAGCCCCAATATCACTGGTTTTTCTACACGGGTCAGGTATGTTCATACAGCGAGTGGCAGCAAAAACTCAACCAAGCGTTCCGTGAGGAAAATATCACTTTCTGGCAAAACCGCGTCAAGGGTGCGGTGTCACGCAAAGCGGTGGAAGACGCTTTGTACAATGTTTTTCTTCTTAACGATAAGATGGACAACAGTTTCTTCTGTTATCTTTACGACCATCAGGACGCGGAAGCCCTGCGCTACTGGACTTTGCTGAAGACCACCGACTCGGCCTATATCCGCAAGGCAAAATGGGAACAGTCGGTTTGGTACTATAATGAAAAAACAGGGGATCGGTATTGGTTCGATAACGACGATATGCCCAAACACGATTTGAGCATTTCGCAAGTGGAGGTTCTCGATGAAAGCGCCATCCTTAACTGCAAGGACCCGGACATCCGCAACCGCTTCTTGCTGCAGGTGATGCGTAAATGTTTCTATGGGGATGATTATCAAGGATGTATTGTTCTCTGGGAACGGTATGGGAAGAAGGTGCCCAAGAGCGTGTTGCGGAAGCAATGCCTGAACTACTACGGCGGCGCGCTCAGGCGGGTGGACCGTGACGGGGAGGCCGCCATTGTCTATGCCGGAATCGGGTTCTTCGACCCGAGACTGCACTATGATGCCGAAGTCCTGCGGAAAATTTACGAAAAGGACCCCAACAGCAAGGCATTTGAGTTTATGGTGCAGGAGTTTGTGAACACCTACTTTGACCATAGTCTCCGCAAGCGTTATTCGTCCTCCTTTGACTATGCGGATCCCGCCGGTTATCGGATTCCCGACACGCGGAAATCGGAGGCCTTCAACGCGCTGGCCGATGAAATCGTGCGAGAGGGGAAGAACCGCAACCCGGCCCTGTGGGTTTCCGCGAAGGCCGCTCTTGCCTATATCAACGGCAACACGATTGAGGCGGCAAACCTTATCCGCGAGGCTGCCAAACTGCGCGGCACCCCTGCCGTGAAAGACAACATCCGTATGATGCGGCTCGTGTTCAACAGCACGCGCAACGACATAGACGCCCGCTACGAGGCCACTCTCTTGCCTGACTTGCAGTGGTTGGTCCAAACCATCGAGAAAGAGGGCGTGCCGGAATGGTGGGATCTCGACCTTGCCGGCGAAATGGAGGAGAATCCCGATTACACCGCTCTCCACCATATCAAGATACTGCGCCGCACCATCCTGTTGGGCATCATCCCGCACTTCGAGGCGCGCGGAATGGCCTTCAAAAGTATGGCCTATCTGAACTTCTACGAGGAGATTATGACGGATGAGGATATCAAAAAAATCAGGAACTATGCCCGGAAAGGGATGTTGCAGGAAAGAGTCATTTCATACGGGTACGTTGTCTATTACCACCCGCCGATCTATCGGGAAGAACAACTCTCGATGTATGATGACGAATGCTATTTGGAAGGTGCAGAAAAGACAATTTTGATCGCCGATTCTATCACCAGGATGAAGAGCTTTGACTACAACACACTCCTTTTTGCCTATATGGACACCACCAGCATCGCCAATGTGCAGCGATACCTGCGCTTTATGCGGTCGGGTGGCCGGACGGCAGCGGAGAAGTATGTGCTCCGGCACAGCTACCGTGACCCGAGTTTCTATAACGAACTGATCGCAACCAAGTTTATGCGGTTGGAACAATACGACTCCGCACTGGTCTATCTGCGTAAGATGTCGCCTGATTTCCCTGCCAAGCAGAATATTGCCGAATATATCGGGACGGAACACCGCAACCCGTTTGCCGAAGGCTGGATCAACTTGAAGGAGAACAAGGCGAACTTCGGGCTTCCGTTCAACCCGGCGGCGGAATACGACAGGAATCCCAGCAAGGCCACTTTCTGCCGGTTGATGTTGCGTTTGCGGAAGTTGGCGGAGACGGACACCTCGGCGGAAATCCGCGCCAAGGCCGCTTACGCCTATGCCGTGGGACTGTTCCGCAGCACCATTGGCAACGCTTGGGCACTGTGCTTCTATGAGTATGGATGGCACTACACCTACCTCTATGGGGAAGCAACGCGTAGCTATACTTTGTCCACTGATGAAGATGTTCACCGTCGGGTGGACGGCTGGTTGGACAAGGCCCTGCAGTACAACAAGGACCGTCTTTTCACTACGAAATGCAAAGTATTGCACAGCAAGGAGCAGGAAAAGTTGAAGTGGAAAGTGGAAAAAATCACCAGTTGGGGGAGCACCTATACCGAAGAGGAGTTTATCCCCGAAGTGCGCGAAATGCTCTGCGACCGCGCCTGCGACTATGACCGCGATCCGTTCTGTTCCGATGAATGGCGGGAATGTGCGTGGTATTATTAAAGATTGACCGCTCCTCGGATTTTTCTTGTATTTTTGCAGCTCTTTTTTAATGGTTGTATAAATAGAGAAAAATACGATGAAACCTTACATTCACAATGTGAAATATTACGAGACCGACAAGATGGGCATCGCCCACCACTCCAACTATGTGCGCTGGATGGAAGAGGCCCGCGTCGATTTCCTCGACCAGATTGGCTTCGGCTATCGCAAACTGGAGGAGGATGGCATCATCTCGCCCGTGATTGGCGTGGAGTGTGAATACAAGACGCCCACCGTCTTTGACGACAATGTGGAAATCGAGGTGAAAGTGGAGGAGTTCCGCGGCGTGCGGCTCGCTATCCGCTACACAATGCGCAAATTGCCCGGCGGCGAGCTGGTGATGACCGGCCGGTCGCGCCACTGCTTCGTCGATCCTAACGGCCGCCCCATCATCCTGGAACGCAGTTTCCCTGATTTGGCCAACAAATTGAAGGAACTGCAAGCTGAAGAATAGCTTTTTCGTTTTATTTTATTGCTGATTTTACGATGAAGAACAATTTTATGCTTAAGATACTGCTTGTCCTGCTGTTTTGCGGGACGGCAGTCTCCCTTTCTGCCCAATGGTCTTTAGGCGTCAAGGGCGGGTGGGACATCACTTCCATCACGCGCTCCGATGCCAGCCGTGTCGATGAGACCTATTCGCCGGTTGGCGGATATGAGGCTGGCATTCAGGCCCGCTATGCCTTCAGGGACTGGGTCGCCATTCGCGCCGACCTGAGCGTGATGCGCCGCTCGCACCGTATGGACCGCCACCTCAACTACCTGGATTCCCTCTACACGAAGCATCACAACCTCTATCTGATGCTTCCCGTGACGGTGGACTTTTCCTTCGGGGGCAAACATCTGCGCGGCCACGCCCTCTTGGGTGGCTATGCGGGATTCTGGCTTCGCGACCATATTGTGGGCAAGACCTACTGGATGACCGACTACTATGTCTATTTCAACGATTTTGACGAGATGCGCACATTTACGGCGGAGGACCGTCGTTTCTGTGCCGGCCTCACCGGCGGACTCGGCCTAAGCTATGCCATCACCGACCACTGGGGCCTCAACCTCGAGGCGCTCTACTATTACGACCTCACCAGCCACCACAAAGGCTATCCCCACCTTCACGACCCGCGCTACCTGAACACACTTTCTGTCACCTTTGGTGTCAACTACACCTTCTAAAACCGATTGCTATGAAAAAGATATGGATACTGGCCGCTTCTCTGGTTTTGCTCTTCTCTGCCTGCCGCCGCGATGCCGACTATGTGCCTTACATTGGCGAAAGCGACCAGCTGGCTTACAGCAACTATACCGAGCAATTCGAGTTCTTGTGGAAGGCCATCAGCACGGGCTATGTGTTCTGGGATGTGGATACCACCGACTGGGATGCGGCCTACGAACGTTTTTTGCCCAAGTTCCAGGAGTTTGACAGAATTGTGGAGTCGGGGGGCACGATACCTACTGATGAGCTTGAGCAAGTTTACAGGCAAATGATGGGCGGGATGAAAGACCATCATATGGTCGTGGCCATCCGCAACTTGCATCCCGACCCGATGGACGCTCAGGTGTTTTATGTGCGCCCCGGCAGCGATGAGGTCAGTTCGCGCGACTATTATTACGAGTCGGCTTCCCAGGAACAGAGCCGGATGAATGAGTTTCTCAACCAGATAGCTTGGGAATATACAGTGTTGACCCACGAGACGTGCACCACCTATGTGGCGGAATTGGGCACTACTGTCACATACCATTACTGTCTGTTTGAACTGCCGGATGGTCGCAAGATCCCCTATCTGTGGCAGACTGTGGCGGCCATCACCCCGGTGATGCGAGAGGGTGGGGAAGGCGCCGAGCTGATTGACCACTGGCTGCGTGCCATTGTGGAGACACCTCGCAGCGAATTGGCCGGCGTTATCCTTGACAACCGCGCCAACCGTGGCGGCTATCAGGACGACCTTGACTATCTGGTGGGCAGTTTCCTTAACCAGCGCACGGAGATAATGAAAACCCGTTACAAGGAGGGCCCCGGACGTTTGGAATACTCCGCCTGGACTCCCTATTACCTCTTCCCCAATCCCACCTATCATCGCGACCTGACAGCGGAGAATATCCCATACGTGGTGTTGTGTGACATCAACTCGGTGAGTATGGGCGAGATAGAGCCTTTTGTCATCAAGGGGGTGTTGCCTACGGCCCACATCATCGGCGAGCGCACCTACGGAGGCACGGGCCCTCTGCAGCCCGCCACCAGCATCAACCTCCACTACGGCGGTCCTTTCGGCGACCAGTCGATGAGAGGGCACCATTATGTCTATACCTCCTCGTTCGAGGCCCTGATCAACGGCCAGGTGCAGGAGGGCATTGGCATTGTGCCTGATGAAATCATCCTGCGCAAGGATTACGACGGTGACCTGCTGCCGCAACTTGCCGCCGCCATTCAATATATCCAGAATTCCCCGCACCAATAACCGTAGAGACGGGGCGTGCCCCGTCTCTACAATCCTTGAATGATGTCTTTGGTAACGTAAACGGTGATGACGATGGCATACACCAGTTTGATAAACGTGCCAGTCAGGAAGCCGATGAAGCTGCCGAATGCGGAGCGCAGGGCTTGCTGACTGGAGGTGTTTTGCGTCACCTCACCGATATAGGCGCCCACGAAGGGTCCCAGCAGAAGGCTGGTCAGGCCGAAGGGCCCGAGAGTGAGGCCCAAAACAGGCAGCACGAAGACGGCCACCAGCAGGCCGATGGTGCTGCCTTTGGTGCCGGCCTTGGTGCCCCCGAAGTGCTTGGTGCCCCACGCAGGCACGATGTAGTCGAGGATGGTGATGATGATTGCCAGGGCTGCCGTGACGATCAGGAAGGTGGCGGTGAGGTCGTTGTTGCAGGGCGTGAAACTCAGAAGCAGCACTGCGAGCCAGGCAATGGGAGGCCCGGGAAGTCCGGGGATGACGGCCCCGATGATGCCGCCGAGGGCGCATACGACAGCGAGGATGATGAGCAGGGTGTTCATAGGAGTTACAAGGGGAATACTACAGTTTTACCGCAGGCCAGCCGTAATCTTGATAGTATTTGACGTTGAGGTTGTGTTTTTTCACATACTCGCGCAGCTGTTCCTGACGGACGGCTTCGCGGACCTTCTCGTTGGAGTGGATGTTCTGGTAGATGTCGAAATAGCTGCCGAAGATGCGTTGTGCGCTGGCCTCGTTGCCGGCCCCGTCAACGGTTTGCTCGAAGGAAACCACTTTGTACTGGTCGCCCTCCTTCTTCAGGGTCATCGTGCCCGCGTGGTTGCCGCCGGAGACGCACTTCAGCGTATCGCCGGATTTGTCGTACCAGTACACCCAGAAGTCGCCCATAAAGAGCTCGTCCTCCTCGTGCACCATAATCATCATAGGGATGCAGAGTTCGCCTTTCTGGTAGTGCTCGCCAATCTCATTCACCAGATAGTCGCTGATGGCGTTGCGCACCACCTGTTCCTTTTTGTTGATGGCGATATGGCGGATGCAGTCGGCCTTGTGCTCGTCGAAGTCGGATATCAGCCATTGGCCGTTCACCTTCTCCATATAGAGCTTATGTTCCTCTACGTCAGAGTTTTCATCAAATGAGCCATCCTCCCATTTCTGGCGCACCTTGATGGTGGCGACCGCGTGGGTGTTGTCGGTTTTTTCCACGCCGGCCACTTCAAAGTCGGCGATGGTGCCGCCGTTGCCGGTCACGAAA
>JAEEGI010005921.1_pt1 | contig 27820 bp, 24 predicted proteins | sample 8958751 | NCBI WGS metagenome assembly JAEEGI01 (sample SAMN16246545, study PRJNA631951) | gut metagenome | biome: gut microbiome; feature: rumen; material: KS-attached | host: Bos | place: Iran: Karaj | collected 2018-10 | reverse complement strand
TCGCTGGTGGCGGGAGGATCGATTCGCAGCGCCTCCGACGTGGTGAAAGCAGTTGCCCTGGGAGCGGACGCCTGCTACATTGCCACCGCCGCGCTGCTGGCACTGGGCTGCCACCTCTGCCGCACATGCCAGAGCGGCAAGTGCAACTGGGGCATTGCCACCCAGCGGCCAGACCTCGTGAAGCGTCTGAATCCCGACGTGGGTTCCGAGCGGCTGGTGAACCTGATGACCGCCTGGAAGCACGAGATAATGGAGATCATGGGCGGCATGGGCATCAACTCCGTGGAGGCCCTCAAGGGAAACCGGCTCATGCTCCGGGGCGTGGGAATGACCGAAAAAGAACTCGAGATACTCGGTATCTCGCATGCGGGAGAGTGATACCGTGAAGCGTGTTTACGTCAATGAAGAATGGTGCCTGGGCTGCCACCTCTGCGAATACAACTGCGCGTTCGCCAACTCTGGGCTCAGGTATATGAGTTCCCTTAAAGGAAAACAGATATATCCCCGCATCCACGTGGAGGGCGAGGAGAAGGACAGGATCACTTTCGCCGTGTCCTGCCGCCACTGCGAAGACCCTCTGTGCGTAAAATGCTGCATTGCCGGAGCCATTTCCAAAGAGGACGGAGTGGTGCGCATCGACAGGAACAAATGCGTGGGCTGCCTCACGTGCATGCTGGTATGCCCCTACGGCGCCCTGGCTCCTGCGGAAGACGGAATAATGCAGAAATGCGAGCTGTGTACTTCTAACGGATCGGGCGAACCTGCCTGCGTGAAGGGCTGCCCCAACAGGGCAATAGTGTATGAAGAAAGGGGGCAGGAATAATGGCTGACAACGCAAACTGCATCGGCAAGGCGCGGAGTTCTGACAATGCCGCTCTTAAAAGATACGTCATCATCGGCAACGGCGCCGCCGCGGTCGGCTGCGTGGAAGGCATCCGCCTGGCGGATCCCCTGGGGCTCATAACGATCATTTCCGAAGAGCGCCGCCACGTTTATTGCAGGCCCCTCATTTCCTACTATTTAGAGGACAAAACGGACCTCGAAAAGATGAAATACCGGGACGACGGTTTCTACGACAGGAACGGCGCGGAAGTGCTGTACGGGAAGAAGGCGTTGTCCATAGATCCGGCAGCGAAGACCGTGGCGCTGGATTCGGGAGAGACGGTGGCTTACGACGAACTGTGCGTTGCCGCAGGTTCATCGCCCTTCGTGCCGCCTTTTAAAGGGCTGGAGACGGTGGAGAACAAATTCGGATTTATGACGCTGGACGACGCGCTGGGGCTGGAGAAAGTGCTGACGCCAGAAACGCGGGTGCTGATCGTGGGCGCCGGGCTGATCGGCCTTAAATGCGCCGAAGGGATCGCTTCGAGGGTGAAGGAGATCAAGGTGTGCGACCTGGCGGACAGGATACTTTCAAGCATACTTGACGCGGAAGGCGCGGGGCTCGTACAGAAGCGGCTGGAAGAGCGGGGGATAAAGTTCATGCTCTCGGACAGCGTTTCGGAGTTTCAGGGCCGCAGGGCTCTTATGAAAAGCGGCAGGGAAGCCGGGTTCGACGTGCTGGTGCTGGCCGTGGGCGTGCGGGCAAATTCGGGCCTCGTAAAAGAGGCGGGAGGCAGCGTCAACCGCGGCATCATAGTGGACGAACGTATGAAGACGTCCCTCGGTTCCGTGTACGCCGCGGGAGACTGCGTTGAAGGATACGACGTGACGCTGGGGGCCAACAGGGTGCTGGCGCTGATGCCCAGCGCCTATCTGGAAGGCCGCACCGCAGGCATAAATATGGCAGGCGGCGACGCGGTCCTGGACAACGAATTTCCCATGAACTCCATCGGCTTCTTCGGCTTCCACATAATGACCGCCGGGACCTACGCGGGAGAAGTCGAAGAATTCAAAGACGGAGATTCCGTAGAGCGGTTCTACTTAAAAGACGGCTATTTGTCCGGCTTCATCATAATAGGCAGGGTGGAGCGCGCGGGAATATACACTTCGCTCATAAGAGACCGGGTACCTCTCGAAACGGTAAGACCGTTCATTGCCGGAGGACGGGCCACCAACGCGATGTTCTCTGAAGAGGTGCGTAGAAAAAAATTCGGAGGTGTAGTATAATATGAAAGTTGACGCGAAAGACCTTGGATTCAAGGAGATCAACGAGATCCTCCGTTCGGGAGAAAAAGAATATACGGTGACCGGGTGCATGGGGCAGAGGTTCATTGCCGCAGGCATGTCCGGCATAAAGCTGACGCTGGAGGGCACTCCGGGCAACGCGCTGGGAGCGTACCTCAACGGCGCGGAGATCACCGTGGAAGGCAGCGCCCAGGACGCGGTGGGAGACACCATGAACGAGGGCCTGATAGTCGTCCGGGGCAGCATCGGAGACGCGGCGGGCTACGCCATGAGAGGCGGCCGCATATTTGTACGGGACGATGCCGGATACCGGGCTGGGATCCATATGAAAGCGTATATGGACAAGGTCCCGCTGCTGGTGATAGGCGGCAGGGCAGGCAGCTTCTTAGGGGAGTACCAGGCCGGAGGAACCATCGTGGTGCTGGGCCTCACCGGAGGCCCGAGGCGCATCGTGGGCAATTTCCCCTGCACCGGCATGCACGGCGGCAAGATGATATTGCGCGTCCGGCCGGAAGAGATCGATTTTCCGGGCCAGGTAACGGCCAGGAGAGCGTCCGGAGAGGATCTGGAGGAGATAGCGGGATACGTGGACGGGTATTGCCGCTTCTTCGGAAAAGAAAAAGACGAGATAATGAACGCTGATTTCACGGTGGTGACGCCGGACAGCGCGAATCCCTACAAACGCCTGTACGTGGCGAATTGACGTCGAACGCAGCGAAAAGCGCGGGAGCGTTGCCGCGGGGCAGATCCGGGAGGTATATCATGAATTATTCTAAAGACGAAGTCATTCAGTACTGTATGGAGGAAGACGTGAAGTTCATCCGTCTGGCGTTCTGCGACGTTTTCGGAAAGCAGAAGAACATTTCCATAATGCCCGGAGAGCTGGAACGCGCCTTCGGTTACGGCATAGCCATCGACGCCTCGGCCATCGAAGGATTCGGGGACGAAGCCCATTCGGACCTGCTGCTCCATCCGGAGCCCGAGACGCTTTGCACGCTACCCTGGAGGCCCGAGCACGGAAGAGTCGTCAGGATGATGTGCTGCATAACCTACCCGGATGGAAGGCCCTTCGAATGCGATTCCAGGACCGTCCTTAAGAACGCGGTGGAGTACGCAAAAAGCAGAGGCTTCGAATTCAATTTCGGCTCCGAACAGGAATTCTATCTGTTCGAGCTGGACGACAAGGGCAGCCGCACTATGACGCCCTACGACAACGCCGGTTATATGGACATCGCGCCGGAGGACAGGGGCGAGAACATCAGGCGCGAGATCTGCCTCACGCTGGAGCAGATGGGCATTTATCCCGAAAGCTCCCACCACGAAGAAGGGCCCGGCCAGAACGAGATCGACTTCAGATATTCGGACGCCCTGAGCGCCGCGGACAACGCCCAGACATTCAAGACCGTCGTCCGTACGGTGGCGCGCAGGAACGGCCTTTACGCCGATTTCTCTCCCAAACCCATAAAGAACGCCCCGGGCAACGGCTTCCACATCAACGTTTCTCTGCGCCCCGACAACGACGCGGACGTTGGATATATGACCGCCGGCATCCTGGAGCACATAAACGAAATGACCGTCTTCCTGAACCCCGCGGCGGAATCCTACTTCCGCCTGGGCAATATGAAGGCCCCGGGATACGTTTCATGGTCCCACGCCAACCGCTCCGGGCTGATCCGCATACCTGCCTCCGACGGCGAGTACAGGCGGATAGAGCTCCGTTCTCCGGACCCCGCCGCGAACCCCTACCTGGCATACGCCCTCATAATCTATGCCGGACTTGACGGGATCGACAAAAAAGCGGCGCTTCCCGGTCCTTCCGGACTGAATATGTTCTCCGCCACGGAAGAAGAACTGGCGGATTACAGGAAGCTGCCCAGGGACATACACGAAGCCAGGGCCGCCGCCGTTTCGGGCAGCCTGGCGAAAGAACGCATTCCGGGCGCCATATTCGATCTTTACTGCGCTTCCGGAAAGCACAGGCTGTAAAACGGTCTTGCCGTAAGCTCAGGCGGGAAGGAGGGAAGCGGTTTGAGTCTCAGAGAACGTGTTTACAGCGTGCTCCTGGTCAGCGCGTCGGACAGTCTTAACAAAAGCCTGGCCGGATTGCTTCCCGTATCCGTTTACAGCCCCGTCACTACGGTCAACAGCGTCAGCGCTGCTAAAAGGCTGACGGCGGAAAGGACTTTCGATTTCATACTGGTCAATTCTCCGCTCCCGGACGAGGACGGGATGCGGTTCTGCGTTGACGCCGCTTTCAGAGGGAGCAGCATCGTGACGATAATGGTGCGCACGGAGCTGTATCCCGACTTTTTCGACCGGGCCTCCGGATCCGGTATTTTTGTCGTGCCCAAACCGCTTACGAAAGGGACCGTGACACTTGCTCTGGACTGGATGGTCAGCGCCCGGGAGAGGCTCAGGCTGACGGAGAAAAAGGTGCTGTCGGTGGAGGAGAAGATGGACGAGATAAGGCTGGTGAACAGGGCCAAGTGGCTGCTGATCAGCGAACTCCACATGTCCGAACCGGAGGCGCACAGATATATCGAGAAGCAGGCAATGGACCTTTGCGTAAGGCGCCGGAACGTGGCGGAAGAGATCATAAAGACTTACGGATGACGGGCAGCTATCGGCATCGACAACTCATTGCGATCCGTGCCCGAACGTGATATAATTTTTTTAACGGCAGGCGTTGATGACGGTCGGTTGGACGCCTTAAAACAAGCTGATAATTAAAATTGCTTTTTGATTCTTAAGGAAGTGATTTATTTATGAAAAATAGGTTCGCTTTTTTGTTGATGATTTTGGCGCTTTTGCTGGTTTTCTCTCAAGGTTGTTCGCGGAACGAGAGCGTCCTGGTGGTTGTGCCTCATACGGGATCAGGCGCAGGATTTGACTGTTTCAAGGGGCTTCCCGATTCTGCTCCCAAAGCTTACAAATACAGCGAGAAGAAGGAAAAAGGCGCTCCCGGTACGATCGTCGTAGACTTTTACGGATTTGAAAAAGCGGAATTGCCATATAAAAATACTGTATTTACGGCCAACGGAGACAAATACAGAAAATACGAGCTGGACAACGACGATATGTGCTTCAGCTACTACGTTGACGGGGAAGGCAACGTTGCGCTTTGTTCTGTAATATACGGCAGGGATACAGTGAGCGAATCGGACAGGATCTCTGAAGAAAAAGCCGCGGAACTGGCAGAGGATTATTTTAAAACAGTTGAAACGGATGCCGAATACTATTCGCGGAAAGAAACGCTGACTTATACGGCCGGTGTTCCCGGTTTTTGGGTCTTCGCTTTCGAGCGCGAGGCAGACGGAGTTACGGTCGGCAGGATACTGATCACTGTAAGAGCCAACGGACAAGTGACCGGTTATGAGAATTACTCTCGCAGGGCAACGGCATATTACGCTGCCAATTCCTCGCTCGATTACAAGCGGGCAATAGATATTTCCGATGATGAGATCAGAAGCAGGATAGAAGCGGGAGGAGAAGAACTGTCTTTCAAAAGGCAGGATACCTACTTAGAGGCGAGCAAAAACGGGAAAGCATACGTGGTAAGCAAATATTCGGTGGTGTCCAAGGCAGAAACGACTATCAACCCTTACACCGGCGAGGAAGTGACCGGGATCGATGAGATAACGGTGTACGTATACGTGCCGGACACGGTCCTGCGTTAAGCGGCCCGGCTTTATTATTTCAGTTTTATCGCAGTTAAACCCTCTCCCCGGACGGCGCTTCGTACTTGACATTGACGCTCCCGGAGTGTATAAAAACAGTTGACCGCGGTCCTTGTGACGGGACCGGCGGCGGACGTGTTTATGCCTTCGAGGCAGCTTCGACCGGGGGGCGGTTCTGTGAAGAAAATTTCTGATTATTTCGGGTGTATGGTCTTCAACGACGCGGTTATGCGCGAAAGATTGACCCCCGACGTTTACGAGAAGCTGAAAAAGACCATAGACGAAGGCGCGAAGCTGGATCCCACCGTGGCCAGCGCAGTCGCCGAAGCTATGAAAGAATGGGCCATCGATATGGGAGCCACCCATTTCACCCACTGGTTCCAGCCTCTTACCGGCATCACGGCCGAAAAACACGACAGTTTTATCTCTCCCGCTCCCGGCGGCAGAGTCATTATGGAATTTTCGGGCAAGGAACTGATCAAAGGTGAGCCCGACGCGTCGTCATTTCCCTCCGGCGGTCTCAGAGCCACTTTCGAGGCCCGCGGCTACACCGCATGGGATCCCACTTCTTACGCTTTCATCAAGGACAATACTCTCTGCATCCCCACCGCGTTCTGCTCTTTCGGCGGCGAGGCGCTCGACAAGAAAACTCCGCTGCTCCGTTCCATGAACGCGCTCAGCCATCAGGCCCTCAGGATACTGAAGCTGTTCGGCAACACGTCCACCAAATACGTCTATTCGTCTTCCGGCGCCGAGCAGGAATACTTCCTCGTCGACCGCCGCCTGTACAGCCGCCGCCCGGATCTAAAATTCACGGGACGCACGCTGTTCGGCACTAAAGCGCCTAAAGGGCAGGAACTGAACGACCACTACTTCGGGGCGATAAAGCCGAGAGTTGCCGCGTATATGGCGGATCTGGACGAAGAACTGTGGAAGCTGGGAGTGCTGGCGAAAACGGAGCACAACGAAGTTGCCCCCGGGCAGCACGAGCTGGCTCCCGTGTACACTACCACCAATATTGCCACGGACCACAACCAGCTGACGATGGAAGTCATGCAGAACGTTGCCCTGCGCCACGATCTGGTATGTCTGCTTCACGAAAAGCCCTTCGAAGGCGTCAACGGCTCCGGCAAGCACAACAACTGGTCCCTTGACACGGACGACGGCATACACCTTTTAAAACCCGGCGCGTCGCCTCACGAGAACGCCCAGTTCCTGCTGTTCCTCTGCGCCATAATCCAGGCAGTAGACGACTACCAGGATCTGCTCAGAGTCTCCGTGGCCACCGCCGGAAACGACCACCGCCTGGGCTCTCACGAAGCGCCTCCCGCCATCGTATCCGTGTTCCTCGGCAACGAACTGACGGAGATACTCGAATCCATCGAAAACGACTCTCCGTACAGCGCTGCCGGCCGCAAGGAAATGGCATTCGGCGTGCCCGTGCTGCCCGCGTTTTTCAGCGACAATACCGACCGCAACCGCACGTCTCCCTTCGCTTTCACCGGCAATAAATTCGAGTTCCGCATGCTGGGCTCCTCCAATTCCATCGCCTGCGCGAACATCATGCTGAACGCCGCCGTGGCCGAATCGCTCCGTCAATACGCGGATATACTCGAGACCGCTCCCGACTTCAAAGCCGCCCTTTACGGCCTGCTGAAAAACGTCATAAAAGAGCACAAACGCATCATATTCAACGGCAACGGCTATTCGGACGAATGGATCAAAGAAGCGAAGAGAAGGGGACTTTCGAACCTTCCCACCACGCCGGACTGCATGCCCAGGATGCTGGACAAAAGAAACGTGGAAATGCTCACCAGGATCGGAGTCTTCTCGGAAGCGGAGATCCATTCCAGGTACGAGATTCTGCTGGGCAACTACGTCAATATCATAAATATCGAAGCCGCCACCATGCTCGATATGGCCAGACGGGGCTTTATGCCTGCGATCTCGGCTTTCAGTTCCAAAGTTATGGAGAGCTGGGCTGCCAAAAACAGCTGCGGCGTGGAATGCTCCTACGAGCAGAGGATCGCTTCTGAACTGTCAGGGTTGTTGTCCGGCATAATGAAGCGCACCGACGAACTCTCGGCCGCTGCCGCAGGCGTTCAGGCCGCGGGGGACATCACCGCCCAGAGCATTTACATAAGGGACAAGGTCCTGCCTGTTATGAAGGCGCTCCGGGAACTGGTCGACAGGGCTGAAATGATAACGGACAGGCGCTGCTGGCCCTATCCGTCCTACGCACACCTGATGTTCGACGTCTGACACGTCCAATGGCCCGGAAGAGCGGCCGCGGAAAGCGGCAGACTGCCCGAGAGCCCGTATAAAAATCGTAAAACGGAAGAATGGAGAAAACGTAAAAATGTCAAATTGCGCAATCGTTGGGATCAACTGGGGAGACGAGGGCAAGGGCCGTATGGTGGACCTGCTCACGGAGAAGTTCGATATCGTCATCAGATATCAGGGAGGCGGCAACGCGGGACACACCGTCATTAACGAATACGGAAAGTTCGCGCTGCATCTTCTGCCCTCCGGCATATTCCGCCACGGCGTCGTCAACGTCCTCGGCAACGGCGTTGCCCTGGATCCCGAAAACCTGTGGTCGGAGATATTGACCGTATCCGAAAAAGGCGTGCCGGTATCCCCGGACAATCTCAAGATCAGCGACAGAGCGTCGCTGCTGCTGCCCTGGCACAGAGACCTGGACGGACTGGAAGAAGCCCGTCTGGCGGATAAAAAGTACGGGTCGACGAAGCAGGGCATCGCACCTTTCTATTCGGACAAATATCAGAAAAAGACCGTGCTGGCCGGGGAGCTTTTCTATCCCGAGCGGCTGCAGGAACACCTTAAAGACCTGCTGGAATGGAAGAATCTGACTCTCACCAGGATATACGGCGCCAGGCCCTGTACTATGGAAGATCTGAACGCCTGGCTCAGAGATTACTGCGATAAGATCAAGCCTTTCGTCTGTAACACAGGCGCGTACCTGAAACAGGCGGTGAAGGAAGGTAAAAACATCCTTTTCGAGGCCCAGCTGGGAGCCCTCAGGGACCTGGATTACGGCATTTATCCTTATACGACTTCGTCCAACGCCATAGCGGCCTTCGCGCCTGTGGGAGGCGGCCTGCCTTCCGCCAAGATAGACGAGGTCATAGGCGTGGTGAAAGCGTATTCCACCTGCGTGGGAGAGGGACCTTTCACCTGCGAGTGGTTCGGCCTGGAAGCCCAGCAGCTCAGGGACGCCGGGTTCGAGTACGGCGCTAAGACAGGGCGGCCGAGGCGCGTGGGGCCCATCGATCTGGTTGCCACCAGGTACGGCGTGGAGACCCAGGGAGCCACGGCCATCGCGTTGACGAAGATGGACGTGCTGAGCTATATGGAGAAGGTGCCGGTGTGCTCGCATTACGTGGTCGACGGCGTGGTGACGGACGAGTTTCCGTTCCCGGCGGCATTGCCGGACGCGAAACCGGTGTACGAGTACATGGACGGCTGGAACACGGACGTGTCCAAATGCCGCACCTGGGAAGAATTGCCGGAGAACGCACGCAAATACGTGGAATTTATCGAAAAGCGCATCGGAGCGCCCATCAAATACGTTTCGGTGGGGCCGGAGCGCGAGAGCATCATAATACGGTAATATGGCGAACTTTTAATTGCCGCGGCTGAAGGGCCGGGCAGAGATCCAGAAGCTTTTACGAAAGCGGGGAAGCCGGATGAAAGAACGTTACGAATCACCATTGTCCTCGAGATACGCGTCGGAATATATGCTGGAGCTGTTCTCCCAGAAGACCAGGATCGAGACCTGGCGCAAGCTGTGGGTGGCGCTGGCCAGGGCGGAACACAAGCTGGGGCTGCCTGTAACTGAAGCGCAGGTGGAGGAACTGCAAGCTCACGTGAGCGACATCGATTTCGAGGCCGCGGAGGAAAGGGAAAAGGTCGTGCGCCACGACGTCATGGCTCACGTGTACGCATACGGACTGGCAGCGCCGGGAGCCGCGGGGATAATCCATCTCGGAGCCACCAGCTGCTACGTTACGGACAACGCCGATCTGGTGATCTACCGGGACGCCCTCAAATATATCCGTTCGGAGCTCATCCGTGTTATGGTCAATCTGGCGGCCTTTGCCAGGAAATACGCCTCTACGCCTACGCTCGGCTATACCCATTACCAGCCTGCCCAGCCAGTCACGGTGGGGAAGCGGGCAACGCTGTGGCTCCAGGATCTGGAGTCCGATCTGGACGAGCTTGACTTCGTGCTCGGCTCCCTGAAATTCCTCGGATCGAGAGGCACCACCGGCACCGAGGCCAGTTTTATGGACCTGTTCGGCGGCGACGGTAAAAAGATAGACGAAATGAACCGTATGATCTCGGAAGAATTCGGCTTCGAAGAGTGTTTCCCGGTCTGCGGCCAGACTTATCCACGCAAGACGGACAGCAGGATTATGAACTGCCTCGCGTCCATCGGCCAGAGCCTCTACAGGATGGCTGAAGACGTGCGGCTGCTCCAGCATGACCGCCAGATCGAAGAACCTTTCGAGAAAGATCAGATAGGGTCCTCTGCAATGGCCTACAAGCGCAATCCTATGCGTTCTGAGCGCATTTGCAGCCTTGCCCGGTATCTCATATGCCTCCCGGCTAACACCGCCTCTACGGCCTCTACACAGTGGTTAGAGAGAACGCTGGACGATTCGGCCAACCGCCGCATCACCATGCCGGAGGGTTTCCTCTGCGCAGACGCCATCCTGCGCCTGGCGAACAACGTCACTTCGGGCCTCCGGGTCAACGAAGTCATGATCGACGCCTGCGTCCGGGACTACATGCCTTTCATCGCTACCGAGAACCTGATGATGGAAGCGGTCAAGCGCGGCGGCGACCGCCAGGCCCTTCACGAGATCATCCGTCAGGAGTCCATGAAGGCCACTGCAAGCATCAAGAGCGGCGGGTCCAACGACCTTCCGGAGCTGCTGGCCTCCCATCCCGAGTTCGGCATGACGGTGGACGAAATCAATGCCATGCTGGAGCCTTCGCGCTACACCGGCAGGTGCGCGGAGCAGGTGGAGAATTACGTCAATGCCCTGGAGCCCAAATTAAGGGACAACGGGTGCGGCGCGGCCTGCGGGCTGCCCGATCAGGAGATCCGGATCTGAGGGAGGCGTACGAGTCGCCTCTGTCCGGCGCTTCGTCAACTAATTGCAAAATTCTGAAACATACTGAAACAAGTTGGATCATACAGAACCATTCACGGAGGATTTTATGGAAAAGATCCTTGTCCTCGATTTCGGAGGCCAATACAACCAGCTGATCGCACGCAGGGTCCGGGACCAGCACGTTTTTGCGGAGATCTTACCGTACAACCGGATAACGCCGCAGGAGATACTTGCCGCGGGCTACGCCGGGATCATTTTTACGGGCGGTCCCAACAGCGTTTACGACGAGGCGTCGCCTCATTATCCTAAAGAGGTGCTGTCCCTTGGCATACCGGTGCTGGGCATCTGCTACGGCTGCCAGCTCATAGCTTATATGGACGGCGGCGAGATACGGTCCGCGGGGGAGATCAGCGAGTACGGAAAAGTGGAACATACCGTAGTTGACCGTGACGATCCTCTGTTCAAGGGTGTACCGGAGCGCGATATCTGCTGGATGAGCCACACCGATTACGTGAGCGAATTGCCACCGGGGTACGAAGCCATCGGCGTCACGGAGAACTGCCCATGCGCTGCCATGTGCGACCGTTCGAGGAAGATATACGGCGTGCAGTTCCATCCGGAGGTCACTCATACGCGGTTCGGCGCTGCGCTGCTGCACAATTTCCTGTACGATATATGCGGCGTCAGCGGCGACTGGACTTCCGGCAGCTTCGTGGAGAATTCCGTAGCGTATTACCGTGACAAATACAAGGGCAAAAAAGTGCTGCTGGCGCTGTCCGGCGGCGTGGATTCGTCCGTGGCTGCCGTGCTGATGCACCGGGCAATAGGCGACGACCTGACCTGCGTGTTCGTGGATCACGGCCTCCTGAGAAAAGACGAAGGCGACATCGTGGAGCGCACGTTCAAGGGGCGCTTCGGCCTTAATATGATCCGCGTCAACGCCGCCGACCGTTTCCTGGCAAGGCTGGCCGGAGTGACTGAGCCGGAGCGCAAGCGCAAGATCATCGGCGAAGAATTCATCCGCGTCTTCGAAGACGTGGCCCGCCAGATCGGCAAGGTCAACGTCCTTGTCCAGGGCACCATCTACCCGGACGTGATCGAGTCCGGCGCCGGCGACGCGGCAACCATAAAGAGCCACCACAACGTGGGCGGCCTGCCTTCCGTCATCGACTTCGACGAGATCGCCGAGCCCCTCCGGAACCTATTTAAGGACGAAGTCCGGCGCGTAGGCCTCGAACTGGGAATACCGTACGAACTCGTGTGGAGGCAGCCCTTCCCGGGCCCCGGGCTCGCCATCCGTGTGATAGGGGAGATCACCGCAGAAAAGCTCGACCTGCTGAGAGACGCAGACGCCATATTCCGCGAAGAAATTGCCCGAGCCGGGCTGGAGCGCGACACGAACCAGTATTTCGCCGTGCTCACCGACACACGCACCGTTGGCGTGATGGGAGACGCCAGGACTTACGGATACACCGTTGCCCTCCGCGCCGTTTCCACCGACGACTTTATGACTGCCGACTGGACGAGATTGCCCTACGAGCTGCTGGCCAGGGCCTCCGCCCGCATCACCAACGAGGTCAAGGGCGTCAGCCGCGTGGTGTACGACGTCACTTCGAAGCCGCCGGCCACGGTGGAGTGGGAGTGAGGCAATGGGAAATGGCAAATGGGAAATGGCAAATGGCAGATGGGAAATAATAAATGGCAAATGGACAATTGAAAATGGGAAATGGCAAATGGCAAATGGGAAATGGCAAATGGGAAGTTGAAAATGGCAAATGATAATTTCCTTTTCTCTTCATTAATTTGCAATTTACAATTTTCAATTTGCAATTATAAAATTTTCACCTTTTAATTTGCAATTTACAATTTTCAATTTGCAATTTTAAATTTGGGAATGGGAAAATGAAGACAATAATTTTTGCGCTGCTTGCCGCGCTTATGCTGATCTCGTGTGTTGGCTGTTCGCAGGGATTGGTCGATAACGTAAGCACGCCGGATGATTCGGGAAATATGCAAATGCCGAACCCGTGGGTCGATTGCGCGACGCTGAGCGAGGCAGCCGAGCTGGCGGGATTTGACATCACCATACCAGGCAAGTTCGAAGGATATCCCAACAAGGTGTTTCAGGCAATTAGAAAGACCATGATACAGGTCTTGTATTTTGACGGAGATCCTTCCGCTGAGACAAGCAGCATGATCATGGTCCGCAAGGGGACAGGACAAGAGGATATCTTGGGGAACTATAATGAGTATCCGGAAAAAGAGACCGTACAGATATACGGCATAGACGTTCAGATCAGAGGAAATAAAGGGCAGGTCTACACTGCGGTCTGGACCTGGGAGGGGTATTCGTTTGCGATAAACGCCGATAAAGGTCTGAGCAGGGATGCGCTCAAAAATGCGATCGAGGAAATGATTACAGTGGTCGGATAACGAAGCTGCCCCGTGATCTGCTAAAAAAACGCATAAGCAAGGACGCGGTTGACGCGACCAAATCTGAATTTGGCGAACAGAATCGGACGCACGATCGGATATGAGGGGGCAGTATCATGAAACTTATGGGTGTAGAGAAAAGAAACGGTTATCTGTACGCGGAATGGGCTCTTACGTACAGGGTCGGTTGGGATCGGATCGTCAATGCCGCGGCTTTGATCTACAGGTATACGAAGGATCCGGAAGTGTTCGTCGGCGACGCGGACGGTGAGAAGGCAATAACCGTAAACGCTCCCGAAGAGATCCTCGAGATCGAGGAATACGGATATCTGACGATCCGCGGAGAGTCTGAAATAATCGGAGTCCCGATCATGATCACTTTTTATAATCAGTCGGATTACGTGAGACAGTCTGTCATCAGTACGACGGATGAATTCAAAGAGTCAGATTACGAAAAGTTTAATCTGTCAATGTGCCAATATATGGATTCTGTGGAAATTGCCATGTACAGCTGATCGTCAGTTTCCGGAAACGTCAATACAACGGTCGGGATGGCGCCTGCGGGCGTCATTTTTTTGCAGTCTGCAATGAGCTGTGCCGCGAGCTTGTCCCGGTCAGCGATCTTATCCTATCCGCTCGCCGAGCTCGAACCCGTCGTCCGTCTCGGCTATTTTGAACAGCCTGGGGCGCTCGTTTGGATTGACGTTGGTGCTGTGCAGGATCAGATAGAGGCCGCCGTCGAAGCCGTCGAAAATCATACCGTGGCCCCCGTCTTCATCGTAAATGAAATCGTCCGCGTGGCGCCAGGGACCGAGGATATTGCCGCTGTCGCTTATTGCCAGCGCCTGCACGTACCAGTATTGGGGACCGGCGTGAAAACCGGACCAGAGCATGTAAAGTTTGCCATTCTTGCCTTTCCGGAAGAAGGGACCGTCCGTAACGAAATTGTTGCTGCCGGGATCGATGAGCGAGTATCCCCAGGGAGCGTCTCCGGCCCGGAGGATCACCTGATGGTCTCCCGCGGGGGCGGACAGGTCTTTGGTGAGCGGCATCGCGTCGATGGTCCCGTTGCCGATCTGCGTCCATTCGTGGCAGAAGGCGGTCCAGGGCGTGCCGTTTTCGTCAACGTAAAAGGTGGCGTCGAGGCAGGTCCAGCCGTCGGGCGTTATGGGGCCGTCGGTGAAGGGCAGGAACGGTCCCAGGGGGCTGTCGCTTTTCAATATCTGGGAGCAGCGGCAATGAGTTTCGCTTCTGAAGCTGGCGAACATATAAAACGCCCCGCCGTACCGGTATACTTCAGGGGCAAAAAAGTCCCGGTCCGCCCAGAAATCGGCTGGCCTCGTAAAACACTCATGAGGCTCGCTCCAGTTGACCAGATCGACGGAGGTGTACACGTCGAGGCCCTGCCAGGGTATCTTTTTTGTGGTCTCTCCGCGGCGGGTGCCGTACAGGTAATAAACGCCGTCAAAGGCGAGCACGAATGGGTCTCTTAAATGTATTTCGCAAAGTTTCACGGCCGCGTCCTCCATATCCTGATATCTGTTCGTCCCGGGCGATAACTTCCCGGCGCTGTCTGTCCGGATAGTATACTATTTTCAGTCAGTTTGCAAGAAATGTTTCGGAAACTCCGGCCCGGTATCCGGTGGCAATTTGAATTGGGCGGCGGAATATGGTAAAATTCACCGGTCCTTGACCGGGAGGTCCGTCGTATGGTAGAGATCAGAGAAACGCGCAAAGAAGATATAGAAAACGTGAAGCGGCTCTGGGCTGACGGAGACGTGATGCGTTTCGTCGGCTTTCCGGAGGGACTGATCCAGACGGACGAGGAGATGGGTCAATGGTTCAATTGGATCGATTCCGGCAGACCTGCGAGAAACCACTTTAGCATTTTTGACGACGGTCGATATTGCGGCGAATCGTTCTACAATATTGACGAAGCACACGGAAACAGCGCTGCGCTGGATATCAAGCTGTTTGCTTTTGCCCGGGGCCGCGGAATCGCGTCGAAGGCGTTTTCCTTCACGATCGAAGAGGCTTTTCGCAACGGCGCCGAGAGGGTATGGGTTGATCCCGTCCCCGACAACGCCAAAGCTATCGCGCTGTATGAGCGGCTGGGATTTAAGAGAGAGAAAATGCCGGAGCACCTGATCCCGGAAGGCGGAGAACCGGCCTCCATATATATGGAGATCACCAAAGAGCGCCGGGCGCAGGGACAATAACAGGAGAAAGGTCGGTTCACGTGGATCTCGAATCGTTATATTATCAGGTAAAAGAAACCATTTCGTCGCTGGATCTCGGAAGCGTATGGCCCGGGTTCGAGCCGCTGAAGTTCGCGCTGTACGACGAGAAAAATTGCTTTTTTGACGGGGGATACGTGGAAAAGACCAACGATTTCTGCGCCAACACCTCCATAGTCTATAAAGGCGAGCAGATCGCGATCTGGATGGTGCAGGAAGAGCTTGACCTGTCCGTGCTGACGTCGAAGCTTGTCCACGAAATGTTCCACGGATATCAGCGGATCAAGGGCTGGGACTGCTGGCCCAACGAAATGGAAGCATTGTACCGGTACAGGTACGACGCCGAAAATCTTGCCCTGAAACTTCGTGAAAACGAGCTGCTGCTGGCAATGATCGACGGTTTCGACAGCGAGGCGCTCCGGGAACTGCTTGCCCACAGAAAGCTGAGAAGCGTCAGGTTCCCGTACGAATTCGAGTACGAGAGCCGTGTGGAGGAGATCGAAGGCACGGCCAACTACGTGGAGTGGCAGGTTTTGAAGCAGCTTGACCGCGATAAGGCCGTTGAACTGACCGGGCGTATGTGCGCTTTGATGACGAAGCCGGAATATCTTTTTCCCATCAGGATCTCCAGCTACTTTACAGGCGCCCTTATGATAAACGCTCTGCGCGGCGCAGGCACGTACCCGTTCGAGACCGGCAGGCGGCCCGTGATCCTCCGGGAGCTTGAGAAGACCGGACCTTCCGACGGCAATTTCCCCGGTAAAGCGGAACTGCTCCGGGCGGCTTCGGAGGCGATAACGGCTTTCAACGCGGAGACCGACGAGATCATCCGCTCAACTTTGGAAAAGAATATGCTGATACTGAACGGCCCCCTGGAACTTACGGGCGTCAACGTCTACAACGCCAGGTGCCTCGACGGCTTTATCACTTCCACCTATTTCCTGGCGTACAGGGAAAACGGCGAGGACAAGATGCTTCCGGGCAATTTCGTGATCAAAATGCAGGACGAGAAAACTATCGCCGCCGTGTACCGGTGGGAGTGACAGATGACTTTCGACTTTCTTTTCTTTCTGAACAGCATCCTTTTCGGTGCCGGACTGGCCACTGACGCCTTTTCGGTGTCTGTTGCCAACGGCATGAACGAGCCGGTAATGAAGCGCTCGAGAGTGCTGGCAATTGCCGGGACCTTCGGCCTGTTCCAGATGATCATGCCGCTGCTGGGCTGGCTGTGCGTGCGGTCTGTTGCCGAGGCCTTCAGCGCCTTTCAGAAGTTTATCCCGTGGATCGCGCTGGCACTTCTTTTGCTGATCGGCATCAAGATGATCTTCGAGGGGATCAGGCCGGACGACGGGGAACACGTTGACCCGGTGGAGCGCGAGAAGACCGAACCTAAGAAGAATCTCAAAGGCGGTACGCTGATCCTGCAGGGGATCGCCACGTCGATCGACGCGTTGTCGGTAGGTTTTGCCATCGCGGAATACAAGCCGGCGCTCGCGGTCACGGAATCGCTGATCATCGGCGCGGTGACGTTCGGGCTGTGTATCCTGGGCGTCCGGCTGGGAGGAAGGATAGGCGCGAAGCTGGCCGAAAAAGCCACGATCGTGGGCGGCGTGATATTGATAATAATCGGGATAGAAATATTCGTCACTGGTATTATTTAGGCGGGGCAACGCTTTTCCCGAGCGCGCAGTTTCGCGCAATGCGCCGGGACAATATCACTAATAGATTGCAAAAAGATGTGGGAAGAAAGGAAAGCAGGTTGCCTTCTTTTCAGTTTTCATTGTGTAATTCACCTCCTGTATAAGAAACCGCCCGACTTATTCATCGGGCGGAGACTTTGGTTTTATTGATTTTTATATAATGTCAATCTGTTAAGAAAAACTGACTTGATCTGCCCTAAAAATCTCTCGGCAATAGGCGTGTGCGTCTGATATTTCTTCCAGACAAGATACAGCTTCGTTTCAAGTTTCGGAGATAACGGTCTGAATACAAGTCCGCTTTCCGGAGAAACGTCGATCAGTTTATCAAACGTCAACAAATACCCGAGACCCGATTTTGCAAATATCGAACCATTGTATGAGAGCTTGAACGACCCTTCCAGATGATATTTATCAAATGAGTCTCCAGCCCACACAGTTATTTCGTTTTCCCACGCCTGACCGGAGCAGAACAACGGAAGTCCGACAAGGTCTTTCGCCTTAAAGCTCTTCTTTTTTGCAAGCGGATCGTCAATAGGAAAAACCAGACCCCAGACGTCGGCTTCGGGAAGCGGAATAAAATCGTACTTCTTCGGATCGGGTTCCTCCGCCAGTACGACAAAATCAAGAAGTCCCTTTTGCAGTTTATCCGCCACCTGCTCCGTATCTCCGCTGGTAATGTGATAATGCAGTTTGGGATACCGTTCCTTTAAGGATTTGATTGCGTCGGCTATGTATTTGATTTGATACGATTCCGCCAGTCCGAGAAAAAGCTCGCCGCCGGTTATATCATCGAGCGAAACGAATTCTTGTTCGATCTTGTCTGCCATTGTAACCAGGTCTTCCGCACGGTCGCGGAGCAGCGCTCCCTCTTCTGTCAGCGAGATCGAAAAGCTGTGTCGCTCAAAAAGTTTTTTGCCGAGCTCGTCTTCAAGCGCTTTTAGCGCCTTTGAAAGCGTCGGCTGCGTTACGTGAAGAAGATCAGCCGCGCGCGTCATGTTTTCCTCTCTTGCCACAGCAAGAAAATATTTGATCGTCCGTAGTTCCATAGCGCCTCCTGTTATTCATAAATTGCATATCACGATATTCATTATAACCATTAGCGAAACGTTTGTCAAGGTGATACTATAATATTGCAAGGAAAAACAGAGGAGGAGCAGCTGTACTATGGGCGACTATGAAATCGCGCTGACCGATTGTTTATCGGAATCGGGTTTTGACGCCGATACGGTAAACGAAGCGGTAAGGCTTTACAAAGCAGGAAATAAAGACGATTTGAAAAGATTTCTTCGGTCAAAGCGGTGCGATCTGATAGAACAGATGCACGAAAACCAGAAAAGAATAGACCGGTTCGATTTTATGATCCGGCAGTCAGAAAGAATATGAAAGGATAAAACGATCATGAAGAAAACAGAACAACTTACGCTTACAAAAGAGTGGGATAAGACCTTCCCGAAAAGCGAAAAGGTCGAACATAAAAAAGTGACCTTCGTCAATCACTTCGGTATCACGCTTGCGGCGGATATGTACGTACCAAAGAATGCGGACGGAAAACTGCCCGCCATCGCCGTCAGCGGACCCTTCGGCGCGTGCAAGGAGCAGTCATCGGGACTTTACGCGCAGACGATGGCGGAGCAAGGTTTCCTAACTATTGCCTTTGATCCGTCCTTTACCGGCGAATCGGGCGGTTATCCCCGCGCGATGCATTCCCCGGATATCGACGTGGAGGATTTTCAGGCGGCGGTCGATTTCCTTTCCGTACAGGAAAACGTCAATCCCGAACGCATCGGTATCATCGGCATCTGCGGCTGGGGCGGCATGGCTTTGCAGACCGCCTGCGTCGATACGAGAGTGAAAGCGACGGTGACGTCCACCATGTATGATATGTCCCGCGTGGCAGGCAACGGATACTTTGACTCTGCCGACAACGAGGAAGCGCGGCATCAGGCGAGAATCGCGATCAACGCGCAGCGCACGCAGGATTACAAAACAGGCGAATACGTCAGAGCCGGAGGGGTGGTCGATCCGCTGCCGGATGACGCGCCTTACTTCGTCAAGGACTACTACGCTTATTACAAAACGCCGCGCGGCTATCATCCCCGTTCTCTGAACTCAAATGACGGCTGGACGGCGAGCACCGGTACTTCGCTTATGAATACGCGGCTGTTCACCTACGCGAAAGAGATCCGCTCAGCCGTACTGATGATCCACGGCGACAAGGCGCATTCCTGCTATATGAGCCGCGACGCCTACGCCGATATGGTGAAGGATAGCAAATACGCGTACAACAAAGAGCTGTATATCATCCCCGGCGCGTCGCATACAGACCTCTACGATCAGACGGATATCATTCCCTTTGACAAGATCGAAGCATTTATGAAGGAGAATTTGAAATGAGCAAGGTAATAGTGATCACGACCAGCCTGAGGGCAAAGAGCAATTCCGATATCCTCGCCGGGCGGCTGATCGCCGGAGCGAAAGACGCCGGGCACGACGTTGAGCTGATCGGTCTTAAGGGTAAAACCGTCAAGTTTTGCATTGGTTGCCTTGCCTGTCAGAAAACGCAGAAATGCGTGCTGAAGGACGACGCGGTTGAGATCGCCGAAAAGGTCAGGAACGCCGATACGCTCGTATTCGTGACCCCGATCTATTATTACGAAATGAGCGGGCAGATGAAAACGCTGCTCGACAGGATGAACCCGCTGTATCCGTCCGACTATAAGTTCCGCCGGGTGTATCTGCTTTCGGTCGCGGCGGAGGATGAAGAAACTACGCCCGAAAAAGCGGTGAACGGATTGCAGGGCTGGGTAGATTGTTTTGAGAAAGCAGAGCTAGCGGGCTCGATTTTCTGCGGCGGGATCAATAATGCCGGAGAGGCAAGCAGCCACCTGAGCGAACTGGAGGAAGTGTATGAATTCGGGAAAAAGCTTTTATAAAATCTTTGCCGTTGCGCTTGCCGTTTTTACGCTGCTGATCTGTTTTTCCGCTTGCGGCAACCCGAACACAGCGCCGGTATCGGACGACGTTTCACAACCGGAAGCGACTTCACAAAACGCCGATACGCAAAGTACGGCGGAAACAACTGTACCTCCGGCAGAAAGCAAACCGGAAGAAACGCAGAGTGAAACGAGCAAAGAAACGGAAGAAGAACCTGCGGTGAAAACGTTGACAATGAGGATCGGCAGCACGACGGTCACCGTTGACTGGGAAGATAACGAATCCGTCGCCGCGCTTAGAGAACTGGTAAAAGATAAACCGCTGACGGTACAAATGTCAATATACGGCGGCTTTGAACAGGTCGGCTCGCTCGGAACAAGTTTGCCGAGAAACGACAGTCAGACTACGACCGCCGCAGGAGATATCGTGCTGTATTCCGGAAATCAGATTGTGGTGTTCTACGGTTCCAACTCTTGGGCGTACACACGGCTCGGACACATTACCGATAGGAGCGCGGAGCAGTTGAAGAACATGCTCGGAAATACCGACGTTACGCTGACGCTGAGCGTTGAAAGCGCTTCATAAGGCAATTATATCGTTCGTGATATAACCCTGAACAGAGAATATACCATATTCGCTTATTATTCATCACTGCTATGAAAACCGGCAAGTTGAGATTGTAGCATAGTAATGCCCTGCAGAAGTGATTCCGCAGGGCATTTTTCTGCATTCGGTATGCTGAATTGAGTTCAACAATTCAATTATCAAAGTCCAATAATGCTCCAAGTAATTAAAGGGCTGTGGTCTTCCCGCGCATCGATCGGCGGGTCCTCATAGTTAGACGTTCACGTCAATTCGTTTTATTCGTCTTTTGAAACCGTTTCGACGCTGACAGGCGCTTCACCGCTCACAACGGCTTCCGCACCTTGATTTGCGGCGGCTTCGGCCAACGCCTTGCGCTCTTCCAGCTGGGCGCAGATCTCGTCGTATCTCTTTTCATCCAGCTTGTAGAATTTCTGGTAAAGCAGGTAGGAAACGAAACCGAACACCAGGGGGATAAGCACCATTGCCAGCAGGAGGCCTGTCTTCTGCCAGTCTCCGACCGTGGCAATAACTCCCTTGATGCCTTCCATTCTGGCTCCGTCGGTGATCTGATCCAGATCGGCCTGCTTCTCGAACTCGGCAATCGCGTTGGTCTTTTCGGTGACCCGGAAGATCAGGTAGGTGAGGGACGTGAATGCCACCACTATGGCGCTGCCCATCTTGGTGAGCAGCGGACGCATTGACGTGATGATCGCCTCGTTGCGGTGGCCCGTCTTGAGTTCGTTGTACTCTACCGTGTTGATGATGGAGATCATCATAATGAGGTAGAAGCCGTAGAGGCCGAGATTGACCAGCATGTAGCCAAGCGTCAGCACGCCGAAGCCAATGACGTTGGAGGGAAGCGCGAGGCCGCCCAGCAGCTCGATGCCGCTGCCGATTGCCACCATAATGATGCCGAAGGTCATAAGCTTCTTGCGGGCGAATTTACGGGACAAGGCAGGGAACAGGATCATCAGCACGGCCGTTGCTGCGACTCCCACGATGGAGAAGATGGAATAGTAGCCGCCTTCGTAACCGAACCGGAAGTAGATGAAGTTCGAACCGATGCCGCCGAATACCAGCGAGTTTCCGATCTGCTGGATAAGGAAGATGACGATCATCCAGCGGAGCTGGTCGTTCTGGGTGATGGTGCGGAAGATGCGGCGGAAATTGAGCTTGGTCTTGGGCTCGGCCATATCGTCCCGGTGCTCTTTCGCTCCCAGGATGGGGAAGAGAATGAACAGAGGGCCGAGGATGGCGATCACCAGGGCAACGATGCCGTATGCCTTGACCGCGCTGCCGCCCAGCGCCGTCTTGCCGACGGTGAGCATGGGGATCAGGAAGGACGCCAGCGTGGAACCGATGCCCGCGCAGAAGGTCGCCCGGGAAGTGTACTGGTTCCTGAGGTCAGCGTCTCTTGACATGGCGGGGATCATGCCCCAGTAGGATATGTCGTGCATCGTGTAGGTGATGCTGTACGCAAAATAGATGACTCCGAAGAATATGATGAAAGGCCAGCCCTGAAGGGACGTGTTGAAGGCCAGATATATCACCACGGAGGTGAGCAGGACGCCGGACAACATCCAGGGCTTGAATTTGCCCCATTTGGTGCGGGTGCTCTCGATGATATTGCCCATGATCGGGTCGTTGAGGGCGTCGAATATGCGGGCGGCAACCATTATTCCCGTGATGGCCAGCAGCTGGCCTGGCGTGAGCTGCTTGGTGAACATAATGTAGGAAAGCAGGCAATTGGTGAACAGATAATACATCATGTCGCGGCCAATGGTGCCCAAAGGATAAAATATGAGATTCTTCTCACGCTTTTTACGCTTGCGCTCGCTGATCGGCTCTCCGGGCGCGTCAACGTTGTGTTCGATCGGCTTTTGATTTACGTCAGCCATAAGAACCCTCCTGTTTGTTTTTTGCTTAGGTGTGGAGATTATACCACGGGTCGGGGGAAAAAGCAAAAGGGGAAACCTGACGGGGTTGAAGCCGGAGGGCTGAAGCGCGACGGCTTCAGTGATATTCGCGCTGACGCAACATCGCTTGCTCAAAGCGCCATGAGCAAAAAAACAGAGGACCTGCTTTTTCAAGCAAGCCCTCTGCAAGATCGCTATCGATCAAATATCAGAGATCGGATCGGATCAGAAGGATCTCTTCTTCGCGAAAACCACTGCCGCGCCAAGAGCGAGGACAGCGAGGACGGCGAACATTGCCACGGTGGCGTCGCCGGTCTGAGGCTGTGTCTCCTGGGTAGTGGGCTCGGTGACGGGCTCTTCAACAAGCTGAGCTTTGTAGTTCACGTAAGCGTCGCGGTCTTTGCCGTCAGCGTTCCTGTTGAGTTTGACGATGTCGCCGTTCTCAAGTTTGGCCAGAGCCTGGATCTTGTGGGTCTCGCCGTCGGTAAGGGAAGTGACGTCGATCACGATGGTGAATCTGGATTCGCCGCCGGCATCGATGACGTCCTGAGTCGTGGCAACCTTGAAGTCGCCGTAAACGGGCTCGCCGTCGTCGATCATGTAACCGAAGGATTCGATCTTGGAGTTGGCATTGCCGTACCAGCCGTGCATGGCAACGTTCTCGATGGTGCCGTCGGAACCGTCAACGAGAGCTTTCGCAGCGATGACAGCGTCATTGCCGTTGGCGATCTCGGCGCCGTTCACGAGGATCTGGTCGTAGGACATCTTGTCTCCCTTGTCAGCACCGAAGTCGCGGAGGCCGCCGGCAGACTGCGCTTTGGCAACGAATTTGATGCCGACGAGGAGTCCCTGGTTGCCTTCAGAGTTGAAGTGAGAAAGGAAAACGTCGCCGCTGTAGTCAACGCCGGAAAGGTCGATGACAGCTACGCGCTCGCCCTTGTCCCAGTTGGCTCCTTCTTCGTTGATGACGTAAGCGTCAACGCAGTCGGCTTTGCCAAGGAGACCATCCTCGTTGGGGTCCTGAGTAGCAGCGCCGATGGAGGTGCTGTTGTTCTTAAGAGCCCAGTTGGCGGGGATCTTCATACCGGGTTTCTGGGCAACGTAACCCATATCGGTAGCGTAGGTGATCTCGCAGGCGTCATAGTCGCCAAGATCGAGATTTCCGAGAGTAACGACGTCGCCGTAGTCAAAGAGCATCGTGGTAACTCCGGCATAACCGTGAGCAGGGTGCTCGCCGACGTTGGAATCATGATTGGTAGTGAGATTGTCCATATCGACGACATAGTCTTCGGCAGCGAACGCAGAAACGGTGCAAAGGCAAATAACCATTGCGACTGCCAAGACTAAAGAAATGATTTTCTTCATGAGAAAACCTCCTTAAATGTTGTTGCGGTTATTCTATTCCTACTATATATGGTTGTCAACTGCTTTATCGATTATTTTGCGCCGGAGCCACTTAAAATAACCATAAGACAAAAAAATCAGGCGGAACGTTTTTTGCGTTCCGCCTTGATCTTTAAAGATGCTTTATTCTAAGAATGCAATTTCTCAGAAAGCTCTTTTCTTCGCGAACACTACAGCCGCGCCAAGAGCCAGGACAGCGATGACAGCGAACATAGCCACGGTCATATCGCCGGTCTGAGCGTTTTCATCCGCAGGGCCAATATAGGTGAAGCTGGTGTTCGGAGTGGTGCCGGCGCCGTTGGCGCTGACGTTCTCGTCGATCTTCACGATGGTGCCGTCAGCAAGTTTGGCTACGGCAACGATATCGTTGGTGCCCTTAAGGTTGGATACGTCGATGGTCATATCGAATCTGGTGGCGTACTGACCGCCGTTGGCAGGATCGGTAACGGCAGCTTCGGGAGCTACTTTGTAGTCGCCGAAGGTGTTCTTGCCGTTGATCTGGTAGCCAAGCTCGTCGATCTCGGACTCGAAGCCGATCCAGCCGCGGATGCGGATGGTCTGAACGCTGCCGTCGGAACCGTCGATCGTTCTGCCTACGCCGTCAAGTTTGTCGGAAGCAGCGCCGTCGTCCTGTCCGAAGTTCATAACGTCGTTGACGTAGATGGTATCGAAGGAAGCTCCGTGAAGAGCGTAGCCGGGAGCAGATTCAACAAGCTGAGCCTTGTAGTTCACGTAAGCGTCGCGGTCTTTGCCGTCGGCATTCCTGTTGAGCTTGACGATGTCGCCGTTCTGAAGCTTAGCCAGAGCCTGGATCTTGTGGGTCTCGCCGTCGGTAAGGGAAGTGACGTCGATCACGATGGTGTATCTGGATTCGCCGCCGGCATCGATGACGTCCTGAGTGGTGGCAACCTTGAAGTCGCCGTAAACGGGATCGCCGCCGTCGATAGAGTAACCGAAGGATTCGATCTTGGAGTTGGCATTGCCGTACCAGCCGTGCATGGCAACGTTCTGGATGCTGCCGTCGGAACCGTCAACGAGAGCTTTCGCAGCGATGACAGCGTCATTGCCGTTGGCGATCTCGGCGCCGTTCACAAGGATCTGGTCGTAGGACATCTTGTCGCCTTTGTCAGCAGCAAAGTCGCGAAGTCCGCCTGCAGGGGCAGCCGCGCCTTCCTTGAACTCGCTGACCTTGACGTTGTCGACGCGGTAGGAGTTGTTCCTCTGATAGAAGGAGAAGGATCCTTCATCGGGATAGTCGGCTTCGGAAGTGGAAAAGATCTCGTCTCCGTTGGCGTTGTAAGCCTTTACGTTGGAACCGCTGAGGGTAAGGGTCACGACTTCGACGTTGTTGACGTAGAGAGTGATAAGGTCTCCGAGGTCAACGATAGTCACGTGGCCGCTCTTGCCGTCGAATCCGTCAGGATAAGCAACAAGGAACTGAGGAGCGTCACCGTATGCTCCACCGTTGTTGAGGCAGACGCCGATGTAACCTACGGCGCTGGCATTCTGGTTCTTGGAGATGGCCAGGTCGAAAGAGATACCGGTGCCAAGCTCGGCAGCAGAGGGAACCTGGAATCTTCCGCCGTTCTGGAAATTGGAATTTCCGCCGGACTGAGCGCGAACGCCGACTCCGAAGTAGCAATCCTGAGCGTTGCTGGTGAAGTCGAAGTCAAGGACGTAATTCTCGATATAATCGTCCTCGGGGATGTAAGTGGCGGAATAACCGCCGTTGATCCAGTTTCCGTCGTTGGCAAAGTTCATACCGCCGTCAACGATCTTAACACCCTGGCAAAGGAACCAGTTATCGGTGTCGATCTCGTCACCCGAGAAATCGTCCTCGAAAATGACTTTAAGGTCGCTGGCAGGAGTTTTTGCCTTGCTCGCGGCGAAAGCCGGAACTGCCATTGCGATGCACAGCGCTATGCAAACCGCAAATACAAACAGTTTTCTCATGAGTAAAAAACCTCCTTTTATTTAGCTGTTAAGCCAATAGGGATTATATAACGGTTTTTGGCTTGCCGTCAAGGTGTTTTTGCCTTTGTCAGTCCGCTTTTTTACCCTTGACAGCCCGCCGGCATCTTCTTCGAGACTAAAAAAGGACCCGCTCTCGAACGGAGCAGGTCCTTGATGATCACCGTATGATCTTAAACGTTTTCGCCGCGAAAATCTCAGAAAGCTCTTTTCTTCGCGAACACTGCGACTGCGCCGAGAGCGAGGACAGCGAGGACGGCAAACATTGCCACGGTCATATCGCCGGTCGTAACGTTCTCTTCGGCAGGGCCAACGTAGGTGAAGCTGGTGTTCGGAGTGGTGCCTGCGCCGTTGGCGCTGACGTTCTCGTCGATCTTCACGATGGTGCCGTCAGCAAGTTTGGCTACGGCAACGATCTTGTTGGTGCCCTTGAGGTTGGATACGTCGATGGTCATATCGAATCTGGTGGCGTACTGACCGCCGTTGGCAGGATCGGTAACGGCAGCTTCGGGAGCTACTTTATAGTCGCCGAAGGTGTTCTTGCCGTTGATCTGGTAGCCAAGCTCTGCGATCTCGGTCTCGAAGCCGATCCAGCCGCGGAGGCGGATTGTCTGGACGCTGCCGTCGGAACCGTCGATCGTTCTGCCTACGCCGTCAAGTTTGTCGGAAGCGGCGCCGTCGGCCTGACCGAAGTTCATAACGTCGTTGACGTAGATCGTGTCGAAGGAAGCTCCGTGAAGCTCGAAGTTGGCGGGCTCGGTCTCGGGCTGAGTCTCGGGGGGCAGGGTGTAGGAACCGTAGACCTTGATGCCGCCCAGTCCGGTCCAGAAATCGCCGTTTCCGGTAGCGGTTCCCTTATTGACGACGACTCTTACAAAGTTTGCGTCTTTTTCGGAGAATTCGATGGTGCGGGTGGCGCCTTTGACACCGACGGTGCTCTCGTTCTCTCCCTTGTAAACGGATGTCCAGTTGGTTCCGTCTTCGGAAACGAGCACTTCATAGGTGTTGGGGAAGTACCAGCCTGCGTCGTCGTTGCCGGTATTGGACCAGGGCATCGGGACCAGCTCGATCTTGTTGATCGTATATTTTCCGTGGAGGTCCACGTCGAGTCTCATATCAGAATCTTCCTTCGAAGCGACTGCGATCCATCCGGTCATATTGTAAGGTCCGAATGCGTAAGGCACGCTGGGACCGGTAAGGGCGTGAACGTCCCACTGGCCGCTGTTGCCGAGCACCCACGTGGTGACGGTTTCCGCGTCAACGTTCTGGGTAGCGGTCTTGAACGCGGCAATGTTGCCGGTGGTGTACGTGTCGTAAACTTCGATCTCGCCGAGACCTGCGTACTGGACGAATCCGCCGTCATCCGTGTCGGCAACGATGTCGTTTCCGTATACGATCGTGAATTTTACGTATCTGGCATTGACCTTGTCGAACTCATATTCAAGAGCGTGGGACAGAAACTCGTTCCTTCCGGATTCGCTTATGACCTTGGTCCAGTTTGAACCGTCGGCAGAAAGGTAAACGTCGTAGGTGTTGGGGAATTTCGTTCCGAGGAAATGATACTCGGTGTAGAGTCTGATGCGGCAGACGTCGTAGGCAGCCTGAAGATCGATGACCGCGCTGGCGTTCATGGGATCTTCGCCGACTTTAACTACGTACCAGCCGTAACGTGTGTCGACAGGCTGATTCGCT
>JAEEGI010005918.1_pt1 | contig 27835 bp, 24 predicted proteins | sample 8958751 | NCBI WGS metagenome assembly JAEEGI01 (sample SAMN16246545, study PRJNA631951) | gut metagenome | biome: gut microbiome; feature: rumen; material: KS-attached | host: Bos | place: Iran: Karaj | collected 2018-10 | reverse complement strand
GTCAACAACGTCAAGGCGATCCTGCAGCGGATCTTCAAGGCACTGGCAGACGGACCCGATACCTGCATCTACTCCAGCATCGCGGATGCTATGGAAGAGATCACCGGCGTCTGGAAAGAAACCGTCGGTACCGACGAACAGTATCACGAAGCGCACGAAGAAGTCCATCAGACCGTTGAGAACACGAAGCAATCGCTCAACTGGTTCCAGAGACTGATTCAGGCCATCAAGAACTTCTTCTCGAAGCTCTTCCGGTTCGGTCGCTGAGTGTAACTGAAGCATTCGGTAACCGCAACAACCAAAACAAGGCCCCGGCTCGCAAGAGCCGGGGCTTTTGTCGTGCAGGCGGCAGGGACGGCTGCGCGCAAAATCCGTCCGGCGGATTGACTTTGCCGTCCGCGCTTGCTACAATAGAAGCAACAAAGCGAGAAAAAGGGGGATGCACCATGCTGCCGAAAGACAAGGTTGCTTTGCGTCCGCCGATGGGCTGGAACAGCTGGGACTGCTACGGCGCGTCGGTCAACGAGGCGCAGCTGCTCGGCAACGCCGCCTATCTGGCGCAGCACCTGAAGCTCTATGGCTGGGAATACGTCGTCTGCGACATTCAGTGGTACGAGCCGACGGCAGATTCCAACGACTACCATCCGTTTGCCGACCTGTGCATGGACGAATACAGCCGTCTTGTGCCGGCGCCGAACCGCTTTCCGCGCGGCTTCGGCCCCGTGGCGGACGACATCCACGCCATGGGGCTCAAATTCGGCATCCATATCCTGCGCGGGATCCCGCGGCAGGCGGTGCACCGGAATACGCCGATTTCGGGCAGCGTCCGCACCGCGCGCGAGATTGCGCACCCGTATTCGATCTGCAGCTGGAACACCGATATGTACGGCGTGGATCCGCACAAGGACGGCGCACAGGCCTATTACGACAGCCTGTTCGCGCTCTATGCCTCCTGGGGCGTCGACTTTGTCAAGGTGGACGACATCGCCGTGACGGAGTTCCGCCCGGACTGTCCCTATTCCGCCAAGGAAGAAATCGAGCTGATCCGCCGCGCCCTCGACCGCTGCGGCCGCCCGATGGTGCTCAGCCTGTCGCCCGGCCCCGCCCGGCTCGAGAACGCCGCGCACCTCAAAGAGAACGCCAACATGTGGCGCATGACCGGCGACTTCTGGGACCAATGGGAAAAGCTTTACGCCATGTTTGAACGCTGCGAGCAGTGGAATCCCCACCGCGCGCCGGGCTGCTGGCCGGACTGTGACATGCTGCCGCTCGGATGCCTGTGCAAGAACGCGGCCTATCTGGGAGAACGGGACCGCTGGAGCCGGTTCACACCCGCGGAGCAGCGCACCATGCTGACCCTCTGGTGCATCTTCCGTTCCCCGCTGATGCTCGGCGGGGAGCTGCGCGACAACCGGCCCGAAGACCTCGCGCTGATCACGAACGACGCGGTGCTTGCGCTGAACCGCAATTCTTCCCAAAACCGGCCGCTGCTGCGCACGGAAACACAGGCGCTCTGGGCGTGCAAAGACGAACAGGGGAGAGACGTGCTGGCGCTGTTCAATCTCGACGACCAAACAAGAACCGTATCGGTCGATCTGACGCGATACGGCTTTGCAGGGGATTATGATACGCTGGACCTTTGGAACCATGCCGGCGGCGCAATTCTCGGCGGCGTGCTGTCTGCGCCCCTGAAGGCCCACGACTGCCTTCTGGTGCGGCTTTCTCAAAGATAGAGCCGCAGCTGCTTTGCCAGCTGCTCCTCCTCGATCCGCAGGCGGTCGGCCAGCGCCTTGACCTTGCTGTCGGCGTTCGGATAGCGGTTGAAATAGACCGAGATCTGCTTGACGCCCATGTTGCATCCGTCGGTAATCAGGTCGGCCACGGTCTCGTCGCTCGGTTCCATCAGCAGCTCCATGTTGATCTTGAACCATGCGCCGATCCGCGCCATGGCGGAGGGGTCGCGTCCCTCCTGCTGCGCTTTTTCCAGCAGGTCCATGATCTCCTTGCCCAGCTTCTCGTGCGTTTCCATCGAATGGGTCAGCAGCCGCAGCAGTTCGGTGTCGCGCACCTTGTCCAACACGGCGCGGATGGAGTTCATCCCCGTTTTCGTACCGCTGTCGCAGGCCTGCAGCAGGCCGATGCTTTCGTCGTTCATATGCATGCATCCTTTCCGTTTGGTTGCCGATAGTGTTGACCGTTTTTTTCGCGGTTATGCGCCGCCGCAACAAAAACTGCGATTTCACTTGTCAAGCCCCGCGGAGTATGGTATAATATTATCCCGCAATATCGGAATCCACGTCCCGCCCGACACGCAAAGGAGGAACCGGTTTGAATCGTATCAGAACCGCCGCAAGGTCACATATCGATAATTTTATGAAATACCGCTTCCTGCTGCGGGAACTGGTGAACAAAAACATCAAGCTGCAGTACCGCAGCTCGGTGCTGGGCATCTTCTGGACGTTTCTGCAGCCGCTTCTGACGATGATCGTGCTCGCGTTCGTGTTCATGAACGTCTTCGGCAAGGACAGCAGCAAGGTCGTCAACTACCCGGTCTACCTGCTGTGCGGCCGGCTGCTGTTCAACTTCTATACAACGGCAACCAAACGCGCCATGACCTCGATCCGCCGGCAGTCGTCCATGATCAAAAAGGTCTACGTGCCGAAGTATATCTATCCGCTTTCGGCGGTGCTCTCTTCGTTCGTGACCTTCCTGATCTCGCTGACGGTGCTTGTGGTCGTTATCCTGTTCTTCAACCTGCGCGGCATGGACCCGATTTCCGTCACCTGGCGCGTCGTCTATATCATCGTGCCGATTCTGATCACGCTGGTGCTTTCGCTCGGCGTGGGCATGATCCTCGCCACGGTGTCGGTGTTTTTCAAGGACGTGGAAAATCTCTACGACGTGTTCTGCCTTTTGCTGTTCTATCTGACGCCGATCGTCTATCACCCGAGCCGGCTGAACTTTGTGGAGGGCAGCCTGCAGCTGCGGATCCTGAAGCTGAACCCGCTCTACGGCCTTGTGGGTATGTTCCGCGCGGCCGTGATCTGGGGCAAGGATTTTTCCCACAACTGGGACATGGTGCTGATGTATTATACGTCGATTTTTGCCGTGGTCATGCTGGTCGTCGGCTTCTGGCTGTTCTACCGCTATCAGGACAAATTCATTCTGCATATCTGAGAGGTGAAACGCAGTGGGCAAATACGCAATCGAAGCGGATCATGTCAGCATGCGCTTCAATCTCAACAAGGAAGGCGTGGACAGCGCCAAGGAATACTTCATCCGTCTGGTGAAGCGGGAGCTCCATTACAACGAATTCTGGGCGCTCAAGGACGTGTCGTTCAAACTCAAAAAGGGCGACCGCATGGGCGTGATGGGCTTTAACGGCGCGGGCAAGAGCACGCTGCTCAAGACCATTGCCGGCGTTCTGAAGCCGACGCAGGGCCGCGTGCATACCGAAGGCATCATTGCGCCGATGCTGGAGCTGGGCGCGGGCTTCGATTCCAACTACAGCGGCCGCGAGAACATCTTTCTCTATGCGGCGACGATGGGCTTTTCCCGCAAATTCATTCAGGAAAAATACGACGAGATCGTGGAATTCTCGGAGCTCGGCGATTTCATTGACGCGCCGATCAAGAGCTATTCCTCCGGTATGCGTTCGCGTCTGGGCTTTTCCATTGCGACGTCGGTCAAGCCGGAGGTGTTGATCCTCGACGAGGTGCTGTCGGTCGGCGACGCGGCGTTCAAGGAAAAGAGCGAACGCCGGCTGGAAAGCCTGATGAGCGACGGCGTTACGGTGCTGTTTGTTTCCCACAGCACCGACCGCGTGGAACGCATCTGCAACAAAGCGATTATTCTGACCCAGGGCCAGCTGGTGGCAAACGGCGATTCCGCAGACGTCTGCGCGCTCTACCGCAATATGGTGCTGGATAAATAAACGAAGGAAGAAACCATGGACTATCAAATCAATCCCGCGGCCTATGCCTCGATGTTCGCCGTACCTCGGGCGGTGGTGGAGGACAGCCTGCTGCTTGCGTCGCCCACGGCGCTCAAGGCGCTGCTTTTGATGCTCTGCCGCGGCGAAGCGCTTTCGGCCGCCGAAATTGCGCAGGCGCTCAAGCGCGACGAAGCCGACGTGGCTGACGCGCTGGTCTTCTGGCAGCAGCAGGGCATCCTGCTGCCCGCCGACGGCGCCGCGCCCGCGCCGGCACCCGTGAAGCCCGCGCCCGCCGCGCCGAAGGAACCGCCGCAGCCGAAAAGAACGGCGCCCGAGCTGCCGATTTCCCGCCCCACCCACGAGCAGATTGCAATCCGTCTGCAGGAATGCGAGGCGTTCCGCGACCTGTTTCAGGAGGCGCAGCAAAAGCTCGGCAAAACCATCGGCTATGAGGGCCAGTCGATCCTCATCATGCTGCACGACACCTACGACCTGCCGGTCGAGGTGATCCTCATGCTGCTGGAATACGCCAAATCCAGGGGCAAGACCGGCTACAAGTACATCGCGTCGATCGGCCGCGAATGGAGCGAAAAGGAGATCGATTCGCTCGAGAGCGCCGAGGCCTATATCCGCGAGCAGGACACCACCGACGCGCTTTGGGCGCAGTTCCGCGACCTCACGGGCGCCAAGAACCGCAACCCGACCGCCAAGCAAAAGCGCTATCTGACCATGTGGAGCCGGGACCTCGGCTTTTCCGGCGAGATGATCGCGCTGGCCTATGAGATCTGCATCGACAACACCAACAACCTGAGTCTCGAATACATGGACCGCGTGCTGCAGTCGTGGCAGAAAAGCGGCGTGCGCACCCCCGCCGACGCGGACCGCGCGCAGCAGCAGTGGAACGAAAAGCGCTTTGCGCGCAAGGGGAAACCGGCGGCGAAGCCGTCGAAGCCCGAAAGCGTCTATTCGTCCGACGCGTCCTATGATCTGGAAGCGTTCAGCAAGCATGTGATCGGGATGGAAGATTTTGTGCCGAAAAACTGAGCGGACGGTTCCGACCGGACGACAGAAAAGGAGAGAGTACCGTGGCCTATAAACGATCGGTTTATCTGAAAGCGAAAGAAGCGCTCGACAACCGCCGCGCCGAAGCGCAGCGGCTGCAGCAGCAGCGCCACGCGGAAGCGGCGCAGGCCTGCCCCGCCATTCTGGACGCGGAGCGCGAAATGGCGGCCTGCGGCGCCGAACTGATCAAAATCGCCTGTGCCGGCGGCAACACGCAGGAACAACTGGCCGCGCTGTCGCAGCGCAATCTGGACGCCCAGCAGCGCCGCGCCGAACTGCTCAAAGGCGCGGGCTTTCCGGCGGATTATCTCGACAACGTCTATACCTGCCCGATCTGCAAGGACACCGGCACCCACGGCAGCTATTACTGCAAGTGCTATCTTGACCTGATCCGTCAGACGGCGAAGGACTGCGTCAAAGGGGCCGCACAGCTCAAAAAATGCACCTTTGAAACGTTTTCTCTGCGCTATTACAGCGACACGCCCGACCCTGCGCTCGGCGGCCGCAGCCACCGAAAGATCATGGAAAACGTCTGCGCCTATCTGAAGCACTACGCCGACAACTTCACCCCCGGCTCCAAGAGCCTTCTGATGATCGGCAAAACCGGGCTCGGCAAGACGCATCTGTCGCTTGCCGTGGCGAACCGCGTGCTCGACCGCGGGTTCAACGTCTATTACGACAGTGCACAGGGGATCATGGACCGGCTGGAAAAGGACCACTTCGGCCGCGGCGCCCGCGACGAGGAGCTGCAGGAGGATCTTTATCAGAGCGACCTGCTGGTGATCGACGACCTCGGCACCGAGATGGTCACGTCGTTCACACTGGCGGCGCTTTATCAGCTGGTCAACGAGCGGATCAACGACGGCCTGCCGACGATCTGTTCCACCAATCTGACGCCTGCGGAGCTGGAAGCGGTCTACTCCCAACGGCTGACGTCGCGCCTGCTCGGCACCTGTGACGTGCTGCAGTTCTATGGCCGCGACGTGCGCCAGCAGATCGCGGGGAAAGACTGACAAAAATTTTTCTCTATCCTCTTTACAAGCGCAAACTTTTATGATATAATGCAATCCTGTCAGCGAGATGTTGACACGCTAGTATGGCTCAGTTGGTAGAGCAGCGCATTCGTAATGCGCAGGTCGTCGGTTCGAGTCCGACTACTAGCTCCAAAGAAAAAACCACCCAAACGGGTGGCTTTTTCTTTTGCTTCAAATTGAAGTCTGCTTTTCCTGCTTTGCTTCTCCCCCGTGCAGCCGAACGAACCGTATGAGCTGGTGCCAGTCCGCGCGGCTGAAATAGTGCCGGCCGCGGCGCAGGTGATAGCCCACGTCGCCGCTGAGAAACGCCTCGCCGGCCTGCGCGGGACGGTCGGGACAGTCGAACCCCCGTGTGAACGCGGGCGACGCCGCAACACAGGCGAGCTGCTCCGAGAGCGGGTCGGCCCAGGTGTCCTCCGACGCGCTGCCGATCAGCACCCGCCGCGGCGCAACGGCGGCGATCAGATCATGCTGGTCAAAGGGCATCTGTGCTTCGTTGTCGATATAGCGCAGATAGTTTTCGCAGAACCAGAACGGGAACTTCGCGCAGATGTCGCGCACGGTCTCGCCGCGCGTGCCGCGCGCCAGCGCCGCGCCGGCGCAGCCGGAATCGTTGGAATAGGCATAGGCAAAGCGCGGGTCGGTCGCGGCGGCAAGCAGCGCGGTCTTGCCCAGCCGTGAATGGCCGCAGACGACGCTTTGCGTCAGATCGAGCGCGTCCGGGCGCGTTTGGGCCCAGTCCATTACCCGGTGTGCCGCCCAGGCCCAGAGCGCGATCTTGCCGGGGTCGGAGGGGCCGCGCCTGCCGTCCGGGAAGAGCAGGCCGGCAAGGCCGGTCGTGAAGTCGCCGTCGTCGCTCGTTACGTCCTGGTAGCAGAACGACAGCACCGCGAAGCCGTTGTCAACCAGCTCTTCCGTGGGCATATAGCGGTCCGGGACCGCGTCGCGGAAATTGATGTGAATGAAAAACGGGTGCCGCCGCCCGTCCGTGGGCAGCACGGCGGAAAACGGAAACGAGAACGGCTTGCCCCGCACGGTGCATGAGACCGTGACGCGGTGCAGCTCGGCGTTCCCGCCGCAAAAACGCGGGATGATGTTTTCTTCAGCGGTGAACGACAGGGCGGCGGGCGCTTCCGGCAAAAAACCGTATTCTTCCCGCTGCAGCAATTCCACCGCTTTTTCTTTTGGCAGAAGCGGTGGTATCTTTCGCTCCTGCAGCAATTCGCTCAGCATATCGAATCCTCCTGACAGTCATCGACGGAAAGCAGCTCCGCTTTTTTGCAGAACCGCTTCTTTTTTGCGCTTTATTTCCCCGCCAAAAAGTCCAGCGTGACCCCGGCGGTCTCGGCGGCGTGGGTTTCAATCACCATGTGGCCCGCGCCCTTCACCACGTAGTCGACGCTGCCCGCCGGCAGGTTGGCGCGCAGATTCTTGCGGGCGCTGTCGGTCACCACAAAGTCACGGTCGCCGTTGAGAAACAGCAGCGGCGGCATCCTGCGCACGGCGTCGTAATCCGTGGCGGGCAGCATCAGAAAGTTGCGGATGGCGCCCTCGCCGGTGCCCTTGATGTAATAGGGGTCGGTGATCTTGCTGACGTCATAGTGCATGGCGAACGAGAAGGAGTTGCAGGCGAAGATATAGAGCAGACGCACCAGCAGCTTCGATTTGCCCGCCGTTTCCATCATCGGGCCCATCAGACCCGGCACGGCGTCAAGCCCCATCAGCTTGCCGCGCAGGCCCGCGGCGCCGTCGTTGCCGCTGGTGCCGTAAAGCAGCAGGTTCTTCACGCTGTCGGGGTAGTGGATCGCAATGTCAGTTGCCACGTAGCCGCCCATGGAGTGGCCGGCCACGAACCACGGCTTGTCGCTCAGAGACGCCATCAGCGCGTGCATGATCTCGTCGCGCGGGAGCATGTTGGTGTCCTTGGTCTCGCGGGTGGAATAGCCGAAGTCGGGCAGGTCGGCCAGCACGCAGGTGTAGCCCGCCGCCACCAGCTTTTCGGCCAGCGCCACGAAACAATAGGACGACAGGGCGAAGCCGTGGATCATGAAGATCTGCCCCTGTTCGTTTTCGGCGGGGAAGGTGCGGTAATGGATGCGGTAATCCTTGTAATCAAAGAAGGCGCTGTTGTCGAACGGGTGCGCCGGGTCGAGCCGCTGTTCCCCCAGCGCGAACGCGGGCAGCGAAAGCGAAAAGGCGAGAACGAGCGCGAGCAAAAGGGCAAGGATACGGGACGTGCGTTTCATGAAAGAACCTCCGTTTCTTCGGCGTCTGCCGCCGCGCGGCGGGCGAGCAGCTCTTGGGATATGGTTTGTACCAGCGCCGGCTTGAGCCGGAACTTTTTGTGGTGGAGCAGCGCGGCCAGCAGCAAAAAGACCACGGGCACCGCGAACAGCAGCACCTTGAACGACAGGACCGCCTGCGTCGTGGGCGCGGCGTCGGCGTCCGCGCGGAACCCGACGAGCGCGAACGCGCCGAAGGTCAGCCCCTGGCTGACGCCGTTGGCGATCTTGCTCAAAAAGGTGAGCATCGAAAAGATGACGCCCTCGTTGCGGCGGCCGGTCCGCCATTCGCCGTAGTCCACCGCGTCGGCCAGCATCACGTTTTCCATCACGCTCATGGCCCCGTAGGCGACGAACGGCAGCGCCGACGCCAGCAAAAACAGCCAGAGATTATGCGGCGCGGCGGCGCTGCAAAGCGCCATCAGCCCGTAGCCGAGCACCGGCAGCAGATAGGCCGCGAGATAGACCCGGTTGCGGTCGAGCTTTTTGGTCAGCAGCGGGAAGCCGAGCAGGCCGACGCCCTGAATCAGCCCGGTCAGGATGCTGAACGTGCCGTAGAAGCTGCCCTTGTCGAGCACGTAGAGGAAGTAATAGAGCATCACGCCGGTGGTGACGCAGTTGGCGGCGTTGAACAGCAGCATGATGCCGACCACGACCAGCGCCTGATCGTTGGCGAACAGCGCCTTTGCCGCCCGGACGAGCGAAAACGGCTCGTGCTGCGTCTGCAGCGTGCGGACGTGCTCCTTCGTGCCGGCGGCGCAGACGGTCGAGGTCAGGAGATAGACCGCGGCGGTCAGAAGCGCATAGCGCAGATAGCCGGCGTTGACGTCGCGGCCGCCGAGCACGTCCACGAGGTTCAGCGTGAACGAGCTGACCGCGCCGCCGATCGCGCCCGTCAGGCGGGGGATCACCGAAACCTGGTCGCGCTCGCGGCTGTGCAGCGTCAGGGCGGGGATCATGGCCCAGTAGGCCACGTCGATCATCGTGAAGGTCAGGTCGCACAGCAGATAGAGCACCGTGACGTAGACGTACAGCGCCGCGCCGTGCAGCCCGGGGTTCCAGTAGATCAGCACCGCGCACAGGGCGTTGCTCAGCGCACCGAAGAAGATCCACGGGCGGAATTTGCCGAACCGCGAGCGCGTGGCGTCGATGACGGCGCCCATGAACAGGTCGTTGACGCCGTCCCAGATCCGGCACAGAAAGAACATCACAGACAGAAACGCCGGAGAAATGCCGAGCGTCTGCATGAAATAGAGCGAGAGGAACGAGCCGTAGACCACGCCGGCGCACATGTTTTTGCCGATGGGACAGACGCCGAAGCAGATCTTTTCCGAAAGGCGCAGCCGGTCGGTTCCGTTGGCAGCAGCCATATCCAACACCTCTTATGAAAGATTGGGCCTTGCTGCTTTTATTGTAGCAAAAGATGCGGCGGGATGCAAGGGGAGCGGCGTGTTTTCTCTTGCATCTTTGCGCTGTTTGTGGTAGGATGGTACGTAGCAAAGAACCCGGGAAGTACACAGGACGCCAAGAAAAAAGGAGTGCGCGTTCCGGTCTTGGAACAAGGGGTGACAAAACATGCAACGCAAAGGCATGCTGCGGCAATGGTTTTTGCCGTATTTCAAAAAACACAGGGGCGTGGTGGCGGTTGATCTGCTCTGCGCCGCGCTGACCACGCTCAACGAGATCGTGCTGCCGATGCTGGTGCGGCAGATCACGGCCGTGGCGCTGGACGACTTTTCGCGTCTGACGCTCCGGCTGGTGCTCACGCTCGCCGCGATCTACGGCTCCCTGAAGCTGCTGGACGTGATTGCGGGCTACTATATGATCTACGTCGGCCATTCGATGGGCGTCATGATCGAAAAGGACATGCGCGAGGATATGTTCGCCCATCTGATGCGCGTGCCGTTCAGCTATTACGACAACACCAAGGTGGGCCAGCTGATGTCGCGGATCACGACCGACCTGTTCGACATTGCGGAATTCTCCCACCACTGCCCGGAGGAATTCTTCATCTTCGGCATCAAGATCTGCGTCAGCTTCGGCTTTCTGTGCACGATCAACCTGCCGCTGACCGCGGCGGCGTTCGTGCTGCTGCCGTTCATGTTCTTCGGCACGATGTATTTCCGCCGCCGGATGCGCAGGGTGTTCAAGGAGCGCCGCGAGATTGCCGGCGACGTGAACGCCAAGACCGAAAACGCCCTTCTGGGCATCCGCGTGGTCAAATCGTTTTCGGGCGAGGACGCGGAAAGCGCGCAGTTCAACGAAGAGAGCGCCCGCCTGTCCGGCGTGCAGCGCGCGTCCTACCGCTATATGGCGCGGCTCAACGCGATGGTGCGGCTGTTCGACGGCCTGATGTACGTGGTGATGCTCTTTCTCGGCGGCCTGTTCGTGATGAAAAAGCAGATCACGACCGCCGACTACACGGCCTATTTCCTCTATGTGGGCATGCTGATCGCCGCAATCAAACGGATTGTGGAGTTCACCGAGCAGTTCGAGAAGGGCATGACCGGCATCGAACGCTTTGCCGAGGTGATGACGATCGAGCCCGAGCCTGGCTATGACGGCGCGCCGGACGCGCTGGACGAGGTGCGGGGCGAAATCGTCTTTCGCGACGTGACGTTCAGCTATGACCGGGAAAAGGGCGACGTGCTGGAGCATCTGAATCTGACCGTGGCCCCGGGCGAAAACGTGGCGGTCGTCGGGCCGTCCGGCTCCGGCAAGACCACGATGTGCAGCCTGATTTCCCGCTTCTATGATCTTTCGTCCGGCGTCATCACGCTGGACGGCAAGGATATCCGCTCGCTGTCGCTCGCGTCGCTGCGCGGGGCGGTCGGCGTGGTGGAACAGGACGTCTATCTGTTCTCCGGCACCGTGGCCGACAACATCGGCTACGGCAAGCCCGGCGCAACACACGAAGAGATCCGTCGTGCGGCGCAGCTGGCCGGCGCGGATTCGTTCATCGAAAAGCTGCCGCAGAAATACGACACCTTCGTGGGCGAACGCGGCGTGATGCTTTCGGGCGGCCAGAAGCAGCGCATTTCCATTGCGCGGGTCTTCCTCAAAAACCCGCCGGTGCTGATTCTGGACGAAGCGACCAGCGCGCTCGACAACGAAAGCGAACAGCTGGTCAAGCAGTCGCTGCGGGCGCTCTCCGTCGGCCGCACCACGTTTACCATTGCCCACCGCCTTTCCACCATCCGCCACGCGTCGCGCATTCTGGTGCTGACCGAAAACGGCATTGAGGAAGAAGGCACGCACGAAGCGCTTTTGGCGTTGGGCGGCATCTACGCAAAGCTGTACCGCGGTATGGAATAGGCCCCTTGCTTTTTCGGCAAAGGAATGATACAATAGCAACAGCATTACCCGAGAGGAGTCTTTTTTGTGCGGTTCGATTATCTGACCTGGTTTTTCAGAAAATTCAACGCGTTCGTGCTGGCGGTTTTCGTGCTGCTGATCCCGTTTTCCAAGCTGAAGCAGCCGCTGCATTACGACGCGGACCACAGCGCCGACAAAACCAACTATCCCTTTGTGTTCGTTCACGGCTTTCAGGGCTGGAACGAGGACGCCAAGGGCTATCAGGGCATGCAGTACTGGGGCATGTTCAACGGCGACGCGCTCAGGGGGTACCGCGAAGCGGGCTACACCTGCGTTGCGCCGATGATCGACCCGGTCGGCAGCGTCTGGGACCGCACCTGCGAGCTCTATGCCAAGCTCAAGGGCACCCGCGTGGACTACGGCAAGGCGCACAGCGAGGCCTGCGGGCATGACCGCTACGGCGAGGATTACACCGGCAAGGCGCTGATTCCGACGTGGGACGGCGCGCACAAGGTCAACCTGATCGGCCATTCGCTCGGCGGCAACAACTGCATTCTGCTGGCGTCGCTGCTGGCGTTCGGCGCCGAAGCCGAACGGGCCGCCACCACCGACGGCACGCTGTCCGAGCTGTTCACCGGCGGCAAGGGCGACTGGGTGCATTCCGTCACCGGCCTTGCGGCGGTCTATAACGGCACGTCGCTGTTCGTCAACCATCAGGCGGTGCGCGACACCGAGCGCTACGTGAAAGAAAAGCTGGCGGAGCAAAAGCTGATTCTGCCGCTGACGCGCGCGCTGATCGGCAAATCGATCGACGGCGTTTCCGATCTGCTGGCGGACATCTCCAGCGGCACCGTTGCCGCGCCGGACACCGCCATCTACGATATGCAGCCCGAGCACGCGGCGGAGCTCAACAAACAGATCGGCACGGCGGAATCGGTCTATTACTTCTCGGAGGTGCAGGACGCCACCATGCCGAGCAGGGTGGACGGTCATCTGATTGCGGATCCGGACGTGTCCGACCCGATCATCGGCCTGCTGGTGCCGATCATCGCCCGCACCAACACCGTGGCGGCCGACGGCACCCCGCTGGACGAGACGTGGCAGGCCAACGACGGCTGCGCCAACGTGGTTTCGCAGCGCGCCCCCTTCGGCGCCCCCACGGCGGAGCTGGACGAAGCGCCGTCCGCCGCGCTGGCGGCAAAGGCGCAACGGGGCGTCTATAACATCTTCCCCACGGTGCGCGCCACGCACATGTGGCCGATCGGCGACTTCATGAAGCCGAACCCCGACGGCCTCGTGTACGTGCTGCATCTGATGGAAATGATCAACGCACTGAATTGAGGTGAAAGCAGTGAGCTATAATTTCTTTTCCATGTTTGCCCGCATGAAGCATATCGACCGCTGGGCGCTGATGCGCAACACCCGGCGGGAGAACCTCAGCGAGCACAGCGCCGACGTGGCCGCCATTGCGCACGCCGTCGCGCTTTTGAAGAACACCCGCTTCGGCGGCTCGGTCAACGCGGAGCGCGCCGCCTTTCTCGGCCTCTATCACGATATGCCCGAGATCATCACGGGCGATATGCCGACCCCGGTGAAATATCACTCGGACGCGCTGCACGACGCCTTTTTGCAGGTGGAGCGGGAGGCCTGCGACCGGCTGCTTTCCATGCTGCCGGAGGATCTGCGCCAAAGCTACCGCGCGGCGTTTTTCCACGAAGAAGAGGACGCCTATCTCTGGCGGATCGTAAAGGCGGCCGACAAGATCGCCGCGCTGATCAAGTGCATTGAAGAGGAGCAGGCGGGCAACCGCGAGTTCCGCCAGGCGCTTGCGGCAACAAAGCGGAACATCGAAAAGCTGGAGCTGCCCGAGGCCGAAGCGTTTCTCGATGAGTTCCTCGGCGGCTTCTATCTGAGCCTGGACGAGCAGCAAAGCGTTTAAAAAATATTCATTGCATTTTCGGCTTCCCTTCGCTATAATAGGGAAGAATAGAATTGACAGGCGCATTTCGGTGCGCGGAAAGCGAGGACTGTATGGATCCCATCAAAGTTGACTTCACCCAGGGCGGGTCTTCCGGCAAGGGCAAAGGCAGCGGCAAAGACGCCTATCTTGCGCCGAAAAAGGCGGGGCTCAAAACGCTGATTTCCATCATCGGCACGATCATCGGCGCTGCGATCGCCTATTACTTCATGCTGCCGCCGCTCAATTTCAAGAGCACGCAGCTCTATCTCTATCTCGGTCTGGTCGCCGTGATCTATATTGCGCTGCAGGTGGTGCTGTCCGGCGTGATCGCCAAGGCGGAATACACCGAGTATGTGAAGAAAAAAGCCATCGTCCCCGGCGCGGTCATCGCGCTGCTGGCCGTTGTGGTCGGCGTCGGCATGCTGATTTCGTCCGTCGTCTTCCGCGCAAACTCCTACAGCAAAATCATCGCCGTGGATGAATCCAAAACCTTTGCGGGCGACGTGGCCGAGGCCAACTTCCAGAGCGTGCCCGTGCTGGACGACGCGGCCGCCGCGGCGCTGGCCAACCGCGCGCTGGGCGACCTGAGCTCCATCAACAAGGTTTCGCAGTTTGAGCTTTCGGGCAAGTTCACCCAGATCAACTATAAGAACGCGCCGGTCCGCGTCACCACGCTGGCCTACGGCGACATCTTCAAATGGCTCAAGAACACCGGCACGGGCTTCCCGGGCTATATCGTGGTGGACATGGTCACCCAGAAGGCCGACCTCGTGCTGCTGCCCGAGGGGGGCTATATCCGCTATTCCACCGAGGAGCACTTCGGCAAATATCTGATGCGCCATATGCGCTTCCGTTATCCGACCTATCTGTTCGACGAACCGCATTTTGAAATCGACGAAGCGGGCGAGCCCTACTGGCTCTGCCCGGTGCTCGACAAGACGATCGGCCTGTTCGGCGGCACGGACGTCAAGGGCGTGGTGCTTGTCAACGCGATCACGGGCGAAAGCGAAGAGTTTACGCTGGACGAAGTCAAGTCCGACGCGGCCCTGCAGTGGATCGACGTGATCTATTCCAACAGCCTGCTGGTGGAGCAGTATAACTACCACGGCAAATATGCGGGCGGCTTCATCAACTCCATCATCGTGCAGGACGGCGTGAAGGTTGCAACGGAAGGCAGCAACTTCCTGGCCGTGAACGACGACGTCTATATGTATACCGGCGTCACCTCCGTTTCGGGCGACCAGGCCATCATCGGCTTCGTGCTGGTGAACATGCGCACGAAGGAAGCCAACTTCTATGAAGTCTCCGGCGCCAAGGAATACTCGGCGGCCTCCTCCGCCGAAGGCGTGGTGCAGGACTACGGCTACCGCGCCACCTTCCCGATTCTGCTCAACATCAGCGGCCAGCCAACCTACTTCATGTCGCTGAAGGATACCTCCTCGCTGGTCAAGCGCTACGCGATGGTCAACGTGCAGAACTATCAGGTCGTCGTCACCGGCGAAACGATTGCGGAATGCATGGAAGCCTACGTGCAGAAGCTCAAGCAGAACAACATCAAGATCGACGTCGACATCGACGAGATCAAGGACGCCACCGACAACAACAATCCCGACAATCCGACCCCGGACGCGCCACCTGCGGAAACGAAAAAGACCGTTACCGGCAAGCTGACCGATATCCGTTCCGCGGTGCTCGGCGGCGACACGGTCTTCTTCCTGCAGGTGGAAGGCAGCAAAAAGTATTTCCGCATCCCGGCGCAGCGGGCCGAAAACGTGGTCATCCTCAACGTGGGCGACACGGTGAAGATCACCTATGAAAAGGCTGCCGGCGCAATCATCGATGCGGACAGCGTAGAATAAAACACGGATCCCACGGAGCTGTTGCGGCGCAACGGCTCCATTTTTTCTTGCACTGCGGCGCAGATTGTGCTACAATAAAACAGAACGACAAAACGGAAACGCGGGGTGACGACATGCGGCGATACGACTACGTGCTGTGGGACTGGAACGGCACGCTGCTGGACGATCTGGAGCTGAATCTGTTTGTGGAAAACGAGCTGCTGCGCCGCCGCGGCCTGTATGAGCGTGCCGACCGCGACTACTACCTCGCCCATTTCGGCTTCCCCATCATCACGTTTTATGAAGCGCTCGGCTTCGATTTTTCCAAAGAAAACTACGCCGACGTCGCGGATGAATACGCCGCGCTCTATGCATCAAAGCTGCACGAAAGCGCGCTGTTCGGCGACGCGCTGCCCGTGCTTGCCGCGCTGGCGGAAGACGGCGTGCGTCAGGCGGTGATCTCCGCCACGGAGCACGACCTTCTGCAGCGGCAGGTGGCGGCCTTTGGCCTTGCCGGCCGGTTCGACGACGTGCTGGGCAGCGAAAACAATCTGGGCAGAAGCAAGGTCGCCGTGGCGCACGACTGGCTGCAGAACCGGCAGGCCGACCCGCGCCGCACGCTCTTTGTGGGCGACACGACCCACGACTTTGAAACGGCCCGCGCCATCGGCTGCGACTGCGTGCTGGTCTGCCGCGGCCACAACAGCCGCGCGCGGCTGGAAGCGACGGGCTGCCCGGTTTTTGACGATCTGCGCGGCGTGCTGCGCACTGTGCGCGGCGGCAAAACGGTTCTGATCGCGCCCGATTCCTTCAAGGGGACGCTCAGCGCCACGGAGGTCGCCGCGACCATCGCCGCGGTTTTGCGGCGGCGGGACCCGTCTTTGACGGCCGTCTGTCTGCCGATTGCCGACGGCGGTGAGGGCACCGCGGACGCTTATCTGCAGATCTTCGGCGGCGAAAAGCGCGTCTGCACCGTGCAAAGCCCGCTCGGCCATCCGATGGAGGCCGCCTGGGCGCTGCTGCCGGACGGCACCGCCGTGGTGGAGACCGCGGCAGCCAGCGGGATTGCGATTGAAAAAGAAAACGACGCCCTGCGCGCGTCCTCGTTCGGCACCGGACAGCTGGTGCGCGCCGCGCTGGACGGCGGCTGCAAAACGATTTTTCTCGGCCTCGGCGGCTCCGCCATGACCGACGGCGGCGCCGGCTTTCTTTCGACGCTCGGCGCGCGGTTTCTGGATGAAGCCGGCAGCGAGCTCCCGCCCGGCGGCGGCAGTCTTGCGCGGCTGCGGCGGATTGATCTGACGGGCTTTGACCCGCGGCTGCAAGCCACGACGCTGCGGGTGCTGTGCGACGTGAACAATCCGCTTTACGGTCCGCTTGGCGCGGCGCACGTCTTTGCCCCGCAGAAGGGCGCCTCTGCCGCTGACGTTGCGCTGCTGGACCGCGGACTGCGGCAGCTGGCAAACGTCGGCGCGGCGGCGCTGGGCAAAGACGAAGCCCAAACGCCTGGCGCGGGCGCGGCGGGCGGTCTGGGCTGGGCGGTCCGGGCCTTCTGCGGCGGCGTGCTCGTCAGCGGCATCGACTGCCTGCTGGACGCGGCGCACTTTGCCGCGCGGGCCTGCGCGGCGGATCTCATCATCACGGGCGAGGGAAAAATGGACGCGCAGAGTCTGATGGGCAAAGCGCCCTTCGGCGTTGCAAAACGCGCCGGCAGCACGCCGGTGATCGCCGTGGTGGGCCTGCTGGACGCCGACGAAGCGGACGTTGCGGCCGCCGGCATCTCGGCGGTCTATGAAACAAACGACCGGCACCTCCCGTTTGAGGAAATCCGGCAAACGGCAAAGGCGGATCTGATCCGCGCCGCAAGCCGCATTGCGCTTTGAACAAGAACCGATAAGAGAGAAGGAGCCCTATGAAAACACTCGATCTGATCATACCCTGCTATAACGAAGAGGCGGTGCTGCCGCTGTTTTATGAAGCCGTACGCAAAACGCTGGCGGCCTTGCCCGATTGCCGCGCCACGCTGCTCTTTGTGGACGACGGCAGCACCGACGGCACGCTGCAGGTGCTGAAGGCGTTTGCCGCCCGCGACGGCGCGGTGCGCTACCTTTCGTTTTCGCGCAACTTCGGCAAGGAGGCCGCCATGCTGGCCGGTCTGCGCGCGTCCGGGGGCGACCTTGTCGCCATCATGGACGCCGACCTGCAGCACAGTCCGGCGCTGCTTTTGCCCATGCTGCAGGCGATTGAGGAGGGCTATGACGTCGCCGCGGCGAAGCGGACCGACAGAACGGGGGAAACGAGGCTGAAAAGCCGCCTTTCCGACGCTTTCTATCATGCGGCAAACAAGATCACACAGGTGGAGATCGACCCCGGCGCGCAGGATTTTCGCCTCATGACGCGGCCCGTTGTGAACGCGGTGCTGTCGCTGTGCGAACACCGGCGGTTCACCAAGGGCATCTTCTCGTTCGTGGGATTCCGCACCAAATGGATTGCGCACGAAAACACCGTGCGCGCGGCGGGCGAGACCAAGTGGAATTACCGCAAGCTGTGGGCCTATGCGGTCGACGGCGTGCTGGGCTATTCCGACCTGCCGCTGAAGCTGCCGTTCTATGCCGGGGCGTTCCTGCTCTGCGCGGCGGTCGTCTATGCGGTCGTTCTGCTGATCGTGCGGCTGTGCGGCGCCGTTCCGTCGGCCGTCCACGCCGTGCTGGTCGTGCTGCTGCTGCTCGGCGGAGCCGTTCTGTGCGCGCTCGGCGTGCTGGGCGCCTATCTGGCGCGGGTCTACTGCGAAGTGAAAAACCGGCCGGACTATATCATCCGCGAAACCAACGTGCCGCCGCAACGCGGCCGCTGAACCGAAAAAAGGACGTGAAACGATGAAACGGGCAGGAGCTTGCCTGATCTGGCTGCTGCTGGTGTGCGCCCTGCCGGGCTTTGCCGCGGCGCAGGACACGCACGAGCACCAGTTCGTCATAGAGACCGAAACGCCCGCCTCCTGCCTGGAAGAAGGCGCGCGGGTCAGCCGCTGTGCCTGCGGCGAAACAAAGACCGAGGTGCTGCCGGCGCTCGGCCACGACTTTGCGCTGACCTGGACGGTGGACCGGGAGCCGACCTGCCACCAGACAGGCCTCAAATCGCGCCACTGCACCCGCTGCGACGCGGTGACCGACCTGCTTTCCATCCGTCAGACGAACCACGACTTCACGGTCGTCACGGTGGAGCCGACCTGCACAACCCCGGGCTGCCGCCATCTGACCTGCAAAATCTGCGGCGACGAGATGACCGACAACGTGACCCCGGCGCTGGGCCACGACCCGGGCCTCTGGGTCGTGGAACGCGAAGCGGGCTGCGAAACCGAGGGCCTGCGCAGCCGCAGCTGCAAACGCTGCGGCGAACCGATGGAGTCGCTGCCCATTGCGCCCACCGGCCACGCCTGGCGCGACACCGTCACGCCGCCGACGTGCACCGAACAGGGATACACCCTGCACGTCTGCCGCGCGTGCGGCGCGGAAAAGAAAGATCGCTTTGTCAAAGCGACCGGACATACCTTTGCAGACGACGGCCTGGTGACAAAGGAGCCGACCTGCACCGAAAAGGGCGAACGCCGGCTTATCTGCACCGTCTGCGGGCAGCCGCAGACCAAAGCGATTCCGGCCCTCGGCCACCAATATTCCGCCGTGCCCACGGTGGACCGTGCGCCGACCTGTACGGCAAAAGGGGAGCAGTCCTTTCATTGCCTGCGCTGCGGCGCGCGCAGGGACGTGACGCCGCTGGAGCGCACGGAGCACAGCCCGCAGCTGAGCGACGTTGCGCCGACCTGCACAAAGGCGGGCGCCGCCGGGCGGCTCGTCTGCCGCGTCTGCGGCAAACAGCTCGATCCGGGCACGGTCGTGCCCGCATACGGCCACAACTATATCCGGACCGGCGTGGAAAAGCAGCCGACCTGTACCGCGCAGGGGAGCGAAACTTTGACCTGCACCCGCTGCGGCAGTGCAAAAACGCAGGCGCTGCCCGCGCTCGGCCATCAGTACGCCGAAAGCTTTACGGTCGACCGTCCGTCCACCTGCACGGCGCAGGGCGAACAATCGCGCCACTGTCTGCGCTGCGGCAAACGCACCGACGTCACGGCCGTGCCGAAGGCGCCGCATCAGGCGGCCTACGACGTGGTGACGCCGCCCACCTGCACCAAAGCGGGCAAAAGCAGCGGCGCCCACTGCGCCGTCTGCGGCAAGGTGCTGGCGGACGCCGGCACGATTCCGCCCACGGGGCACGACCCGGTCGCAACGGAAATCTACAGCAGGCCGACCTGCACGGCGGCGGGCCGCGCGCTGGGCTGCTGCAGAACCTGCGGCGCGCAGCAGGAGATGACCCTGCCGCCGCTCGGCCATAGTTTTGAAAGCGACTGGACGATTGACAAGCAGCCGACCTGCACGGCAAAGGGCGAGCAGTCGCACCACTGTCTGCGCTGCGGCAAGCGCGCGGACGTGACGCCGCTGGAGCGCACGCCGCATACGGTTGTGACCGACAGGGCGAAGAAAGCAACCTGCACCCGCGACGGCAGGACCGAAGGCTGCCGCTGCAGCGTCTGCGGCAAGGTGCTGCAGGCGCAGACCGTGATCAAGGCGCCGGGCCACAAGCTGAAAACGACCCGCACCCCCGCCACAGCGAAGCAAAACGGCAAGCTCGTCAAGACCTGCCTGCGCTGCGGAAAGGTCGTTTCCAAAGAAAAGATTCCGCGTGTGAAAAGCTGCGCGCTTTCCAAAACGCGTTTCGCCTATGACGGCAAGCGCAAAACGCCAGCCGTGGAGATCCGCGACAAGAAGGGCGCCCTGCTCAGGGAAAAGCGCGACTACACCCTGCGCTATGAAAAGGGGCGCAAGCAGTTCGGCGTCTGGTCGGTGACCGTCGTTTTCCGCCGCAACTATTCGGGAGAAAAGACCCTGCGGTTTCAGATCGTGCCGCGCAGCCCCGTCGGGCTGGACGCCGCCCAGACGCCCACGAGCGTCACCCTCTCATGGGAGAAGGTGAAGGGCGCCACGGGCTACGCCGTCTATGAACGGATCGGCAGGCAATACAAAAAGCTGTGCGAGACCGAGGGCCTGTTTGTCCGGCTCAAAAACCGGGCGAGCGGGCAGCGCTGCCGCTTTGCGGTCTGCGCTCTGCGGGCGCTGCCCGACGGCAGAGTGCTGCGCAGCGACCCCAGCGCCGAAAAGCTGACCGCGACCAAGCCGGCGCCGCTGACCCTTTCGGTGTCGCGCAGCGCGGGGTGCGCCGTTTTGCGCTGGAACAACGCCGGCGACTGCGAATATGAGATCTGGTGCGCGCCGAAGAAAAACGGCCGCTTCCTGTGCATCGGCACCACGCGCGGGACGTCGTTCACCGCCGGACCCTATCCGCGCGGCACCCGGGCCTGCTTCAAGGTCAAGGCCTGTGTGCGCAGCGACACGGGAACCCTGAGCACGCAGATTTCCGACGTCAGGCAGATCTGGCTGTAGGCGGCGGCGAAATTCTTAAAAAATCTTTTTTGAAATCGGCCGTTTTTGTTGACGATTCCATACCAAGGTGCTACAATAAAAGAACAGGCGCCGTTTGTTTTTGCGGCGGCGTCGGTCTTTTCAGAGAAACGGAGGAAACAAGCTATGCAATATGATGTTGCCGTGATCGGCGCCGGCGTCTGCGGGGCCATGATCACACGCGAAATGTCAAAGCTGGATCTCAAGGTCATTCTGCTCGAAAAATGCAACGACGTTGCCATGGGCACGTCCAAGGCCAACAGCGCCATCGTCCACGCCGGGTTCGACGCGGAGCCGGGCACGCTGAAGGCCAAGCTGAACGTGCAGGGTGCGTCGCTGATGGCATATTACTGCAACAAGCTGCATGTGCCGTATAAGAATATCGGTTCGCTGGTCGTCGCCTACAGCTGGGACGACATGAAAACGCTGGATGAGCTGTTTGAGCGCGGCTTTGCCAACGGCGTGCCGAACATGGACATCATCAGCCAGGAACGCCTGCGCGAGATGGAGCCCTATATCAGCGAAGAGGCGGTCGGCGCGCTCTGGGCGCCCACGGCCGGCATCGTCAGCCCCTATGAGCTGACCATTGCCTGCGTCGAAAACGCCGTGCTCAACGGCGCGCGCGTGCGGCGCAACAGCGGCGTGTTCGACATCGAATACAAGGACGGCCTGTTCTCCCTGTCCACTGCCAGCGGCGTGGTCAAGGCCAAGTACGTCATCAACTGCGCCGGCGTGTTTGCCGACCAGATCGCCAAGATGATCGGCGACACCTCGTTCCGCATCATCCCGCGCAAGGGCGAATACTACCTGCTCGACAAGAGCGAGCAAAAGATGGTCAGCCACGTGCTGTTCCACTGTCCCTCCAAGATGGGCAAGGGCATCCTCGTGACGCCCACGGTTCACGGCAACGTGCTGATGGGCCCCACGGCGATCGACCTTGACTTTGACAGCAAGCTCGATCTCGACACCACGATCGAGGGCCTCAACATCGTGAAGGAAGACGTCAAAACGGTGATTCCCGCGCTTTCGACCCGCAACTGCATCACGTCGTTCGCCGGTCTGCGCGCCCATATCGACAGCGAGCACGCCGATTTCCTGATTGCCCCCAGCAAGGCCAACGAGCACTTCATCAACGTGGCCGGCATCGAATCGCCGGGTCTGACGGCGGCGCCCGCCATCGCGCGCTACGTGGCCAACATCTTCAAGGAGATCGCGCCGCAGTATCCGCGCAAGGAGCAGTTCCGCACCGACCGTCCCGCGCCGATTCATGTGAACGAGCTGACCGACGAGGAACGCCGCACGCTGGTGGAAAAGGACAAGCGCTACGGCCGCATCATCTGCCGCTGCGAGGGCGTGACGGAGGGCGAGATCATCGACGCGATCAAGGCGCCCTGCGGCGCCCGCGACGTCGACGGCGTCAAACGCCGCACCCGCGCCGGCATGGGCCGCTGCCAGGGCGGCTTCTGCGGCTCCAAGGTGGTCGAGATTCTTGCCCGCGAGCTTGGCGAGGATATGAATCAGATTACCAAGTTCGGCAACGAGTCCAGGATCCTGTATAACAGAACGAAGTGAGGGAAAGACGATGCAGAAATATGATCTTGTAGTCATCGGCGGCGGCCCCGCCGGCATGGCGGCGGCGCTCAAGGCCAAAGAGTGCGGCGTAAAGAAAATCATCATCCTCGAACGCGCGGCAACGCTGGGCGGCATCCTGGAGCAGTGCATCCACGCGGGCTTCGGCCTGCATTATTTCGGCGAGGAGCTCACCGGCCCGGAATACGCCCATCGCTTCATCGAACAGGTGGAACAGACCGACATCGAAGTCAAGGTCGACACCATGGTGCTCGAGATCCGGAACGGCAACATCGTGGTGGCCACCAACGCCGTGGACGGCATGCTGGAGCTGCACGCAACGGCCATCATCCTCGCCATGGGCTGCCGCGAGCGGCCCCGCGGCGCGCTGGATATCCCCGGCTCGCGCGCGTCCGGCATCATGACGGCCGGCACGGCGCAGAAATACGTCAACATTGACGGCTACATGCCCGGCAAAAAGATCGTGATCCTCGGCTCGGGCGACATCGGCCTGATCATGGCCCGCCGCATGACGCTGGAAGGCGCCAAGGTCGAGATGGTTTGCGAGCTGATGCCGTTCTCGGGCGGCCTGCAGCGCAACATCGTGCAGTGCCTGGAAGACATGGGCATCCCCCTGAAGCTGTCGTGCACCGTGATCCAGACCCACGGCATCGAGCGTCTGGAGGGCGTCACGATTGCCAACGTGGACGAAAACCGCCGTCCGATCCCCGGCACGGAGCAGTATGTGGAATGCGACACGCTGCTGCTGTCGGTCGGTCTGATTCCCGAAAACGAACTGACCCGCATGGCCGGCATCATCATCGACCCGGTGACCAACGGCGCAGTGGTGGACGAAAACCGCCAGACCAGCCGCCCGGGCATCTTCGCGTGCGGCAACGTGCTGCAGGTGCACGACCTGGTCGACTACGTGACCGCTGAAAGCCAGATCGCCGGTGAAGGCGCTGCGGCCTATATCAGGAACAAGCCCAAGGGCCGCAACCGCTACGTTTCCGTCAAAGGCAGAGACGGCGTGCGCTACGTGGTGCCGCAGAACATCAACGAGAACACCGACAAGGACGTCAAGCTTTACTTCCGCGTGGCAGACGTGTTCCGCAACGCCCGCATCATCGTGGAAAGCGACGGCAAGGTGCTCTATAACAAGAAAAAGCCGAAGCTCGCTCCGGGCGAAATGGAATACGTCGTGATCAAGGCCGACGATATCCGCGCGCTGGAAAAGAAAGAGCTTGTCGTCAGACTGGAGGTACAGCAATGATCAGAGAAATGATTTGTGTATCCTGCCCCATCGGCTGCGCGCTGCGCGTGGAGCTCGATGACGGCGGCAAGGTGCTTTCCGTTTCGGGCAACACCTGCAAACGCGGCGAGAAATACGCCATTGACGAATGCACCAATCCGGTGCGCATGCTGACGAGCACGATCCGCGTCAACGGCGGTTCGCTGCCCGTGATGCCGGTCAAAACGTCCAAGCCGATCCCGAAGGGCAAGATGTTCGACTGCATGAAGGCGATCAACAACGAAGTGGTCGACGCGCCGATCAAAATGGGCGACGTGCTGATCAGCAACGTCTGCGACACCGGCGCCGACATCGTGGCGACGAACGAGATGTAAGGTAAAAGCAAAGCGAAAGAGCGGCTGCGTCCGGGAGGCACAGCCGCTCCTTTTGTAAAACTCAAACAAGATTTTGTCATTCATTATTTACAAAATCCACGCATTTGATTCCCTGCTTTTTATTGACAAACCCGAAAGAATCCTTTATAATGAAACCAAGATGGAACGGTATCGGCCGTTCTCCCCAATGAAATACGGAGGTATCATTTATGAAAAAAGTTTTATCTGTTCTTTTGTGCGCGGTCATGCTGTGCTCGTGCATCTGCCTGTTTGCGTTTGCAGAGGACACCGCGCCCGCCGAAACCTTTACCTACACGTTCTATGACGAAGACGGCACCACCGTGCTCGGCACCGTGACCGCCCCGAGAGGCGAGTCGCCGGTCGGCCCGACGCATCCCACGAAGCCCAGAGTGGACGGAGACCCGGAATGGGTGTTTTCCGGTTGGCGCGGCGATGACGGCGAGATCTATTACAGCAGTTCTCTGCCGGCAGCCACGAAGGACATGACCTTCGTTGCGACCTATAAGGATCCCTACAATCATTCCGACGAAGGCGATATCACCCTGATGTCCTTCCTGGCGTCGATCTTTGCGCGCATCAACAAGCTGTTCAAGCAGATTTCCACCTACTTTGAAGAGCTGACCAAGAGCGTGCAGAACCTGATGGGTTAATCAATAACCGCCCGCATGGAACTCCAATGCGGGCGGTTGTTTTACCCTATTTATATTTTTTAAAATTTAATTTGAAAAAAGGCTTTACTTTTTCGTTTTTTGTGGTATAATAGAAGCAACAAAGAGCAAAGGAGATCGTATGATGGCTGAAATCAATCTGACGACCGATCAATTCGAACAGGAAGTGCTGCAATCCGACCTGCCCGTGCTGGTCGACTTCTGGGCAACGTGGTGCGGCCCGTGCCGCATGCTCGCCCCCGTGGTGGAAGAGCTTGCCGACGAATACGACGGCAAGATCAAGGTCTGCAAGGTCAACGTGGACGAAGAGGAGAACCTCGCCATCCGCTTCGGCATCTCCAGCATCCCGACGCTGCTGGTGTTCAAGAACGGCCAACTCGCCGACACGAGCACGGGCTTTGTGACCAAAGAGCAGATCGAAGCCATGCTGTTCTGAGGCGCCTGCCGCGAAAAACAAAAAAAGAAACGGAGCTGTCCGCCGGGGCAGCTCCGTTGTTCTTTGTTTGACTCAGATGATGAAGCCGAGCTTCGCAAGCAGGATGTCAGCCTTGATGCCGAGCACGCCGAGCTTGACGAGCAAGATGATACCGTGAACAAGAATGGAAACAGCAGTAATCATTTCGCGTTCTCCTTCCTTTCGTTTTCTTCTTCCCTATTATAACGGAAATATTCTGCTTCTTTGTGAACAAATCATGAACTTTGTCTGCTTTTTTCGCCGTTTCCCGCCGTCAGACGCGGGCCACCATTTCGCCGTAGAGCGCCTTTTCTTCTTTGATAAAGGCTTCCACCTGTTCCACGGTGGGCATGGCGGCCGAGCAGCTGTGGGCGGAAACGAGCATGGAGGCGCTCGCCGTGCCGAACTCCAGCGCGTCGATGATGTCCCAGCCCTCCAGCAGGCAGCGGATGAACGCGGAGGCGTAGCCGTCGCCGCCGCCGAAGCCTTTCATCGCCTTGACGGGGAAGGGCTTGATCGAATAGCTCTTGCCGTCGTTGGTATAGGCGGTGGAGCCCTGCTTGCCGTGCTTGATAATCACGATCTTTGCGCCGTAGCTCTGCCAGAGCGCCGCGCTCTCCTCGTCGGTTTTGCAAACGCCGGTGATCGCTTCGGTCAGGTCATATTCCTCGCGGGAGCCGAGGATGACGTCGGCGTTGCGGGCCACCATGGAATAATAGATCGAGATTTCGTCCGCGTTCTTCCAGGTGTAGGCGCGGTAGTCGATGTCAAAGATGACGACCACGTTGTTTTTCTTTGCCAGCATCATCGCCTTGAGCGCCGCTTCGCGCGAGGGCGACTGCGAAAGCGCGGTGCCGGAGATCACGATCGCCTTGGCGCTTTTGATATAGTCTTCGCTGACCTCGCTCGGGTGCAGCATCAGGTCGGCCACGCCGTCGCGGTACATCAGAATGCTGCTTTCGGTCGGGCTCTTGATCTCGGTGAAGGTCAAGCCGATCTTTTCGCCGTTCTGGGCGCGGAAGATGTTGGACGTGTCGATGCCGTCCTTTTTGAAGTAATCCACCACATAGTCGCCGTGCTGGTCGTCGCTGACCTTGCCGATAAAGCCGACCTTCTTGCCGAGCCGCGCAAGACCGACCGCGATGTTGGCCGGGGAGCCGCCGACGTACTTGTTGAAGTTGCAGCTTTCCGAAAGGGGACGGTTCATGTCGGTGGGGTTGAAGTCGATGGCGACGCGGCCGATGGGGATCACGTCAAGGGGCTTGCTTTGGTCGAATTCGATGTACTTCATAGGGGCAACACCTTTCTGAGCATAGTTTTTAAAACATAAAACAAGCTGTCGAAGAACATGGCTGTTTTTTGCGACAGCGTTTTTGCGGGGGCACGGTACGGATCGGGAACGAACGATCCGTCCTGATAGGAATAAATCTGATTGTCATACTGCGTCACGTCGTCTTCGTGCAGCGTGATGACGCGCATGCCGTAGGGGCCTTCCTTGGCGAATTCACAGCCGTAGGTCATGTTCAGCTCAATGCCGTCATAAACGCCGCTGAAGCCGTCCTGATGCATGTGGCCGAAGAAGGCGGCGATCACGTCGCCCTGCTGCTTCCAGGCGGTGAATTCATAGCTTTCGCCGGTCTCGCTGTGATAGACGGTGCTGAAATAACCGTGCGCCGTGTCGGCCAGCTTATAGCGGCGGAAGGCGTCGAAATCGGCAATCAGCACGCCGTCGGGATCATCTTTGCCGCAGCGGACGAACAGGCGGCTGATTTCATCCACGGGAATGTGCTGGAACACGAACGCGGGCACGGCTTTGCCGCTTTGCGCCTGCTGCGCGGCGCTGTCGGCCGCGTACCATTCCACCGACTTCGGCGAAGCCAGCTTTGTTCCGCTGTCCATGCAGTAGACGTTCAGCTTCACGTCGCTGCCGTCGGCGGCGAGAATCGGCAGACGGTAGTCGATGCCCGCGCTGTCTTCGCTCATATCGGCGGTCAGACAGTGGGCGTAATTGCCGTAAAACGCCGCCCATTCGGCGTTGTCGACGCCGACCTTGTAATCGTTGTTGCCCTGCGTCAGCGCAAAGGGAACGCCGCTGTTTTCAAAGATTGACAGTACAAAGTCCGCCGCCTGAAAAGCGTTTTGGCGGGTCTTTTCCTTGTTGCCGGGGACCTTCACGCCTTCCCAGACGCCGAAGTCGTCCTTGAAATCGCCCTGCCGGGTGTCCTCCACCAGGTCGCCGGTGAAGACGATCAGATCCGGCTTTGCCGTTTCGATCGCTTTTTCAAGAAACGGCTTCAGTTCCCGCGCGGGGTGCTGGTCGTCCTGCGTGTCGGTCAGGTGCAGAATCGTGAACGTGCCGTCGTCCCCGAACCGCAGGGCGGGCGCGTCCTCTGCCGCCGATGCGGGCAGGATGCAGACAGCCAGCGCGAGCAGCAGACTCAGACAGGCGGCAGCGAAGCGTTTGGTTCGTTTCATGCGTGACCTCCCGCTGCAAAGATTTCAATGTGCTTCTTTGCGTTTTCATAAGCGCCGCGGATCTCAGCTGAATGCAGGTCATAG